>ERZ779656.1-NODE-1-length-297322-cov-19.704370_pt1 | contig 297322 bp, 211 predicted proteins | sample MGYA00511102_ERZ779656 | MGnify/ENA primary metagenome ERZ779656 (study PRJEB29588, sample SAMEA2143980) | human gut metagenome | biome: human gut; feature: human-associated habitat; material: faeces | place: Denmark | collected 2008/2010 ... | reverse complement strand
AGCATGGAGCCCGTGGTCTGCGACCCCAGTGACCCCAGCGCTCTGACCGAGGCAGATCTGAAGGCGGAAGTAAGTCTGTGGATCTTGGACACGCGGCGGACAACGTCCACAGTCTTGCCCTCCTGGAGCCAATGAACCAGGTCGGTGGTTTGGACGCCACCCGTAGCGGACAATCGACCGACACCTATTTGTCCTTTGCCAACGAAGCCGGAGGCACAGTTGACGTGTAGCCCGATGCAGTCTTTCACGGCTGGCAGAATGGCGGACGTGAATGTCTGCCGGGCGGAACTCAATAGAATGGAAGTCACGCAGGCGCGGAGTGCCGGAGTGGCTGGAACCAAGGTGGTGTGACGGAGATTTAGCGGAGTAACACGACCTTGACCGCTTTGATTATATTATATTTGCTGCGGTTACCGATAAGGAGGTAAGCTCATTGATAAATGCTTCCTCAAAAGCGTGCATTTTATCAGAGAAATCTTTGTATGATTGTGCGTCTTGAGGAATCTGCAGATAGTAAATATTTAATTCATTCCCGTAGCCGAGTAAAGAGTATGATATCTTTGATGTGCATGATTCCCTTGGCAGCAAGAATCCACCGAGCCGACTTTTTAGACGATACATGTATGAAATAACCTGATGTTCGTCATCCCTTGAAATGTCGTGCTTATATTTGGCATCGAGGACAATACCGTTGCTTTTTCCTTTGTAAAAATCGGGATATCTCTGTAATGCATGATTCTTGGCGAGACAAATTCCTCCAGTACTTTTCCTGTTTTGAGGATGTTGGAATGATGGAAGCAATTTGGCTATGTATTCCTCCCAAAGCCACGAGGCGTCAAACAGGATGCCGTTAATTCTGCTATCATTGGCACCATACTTTATCTTCTGATGTCTCAAAATCCTTAAACATATCTTTTGCAGATCTTGGTATCTGGTAAAGAATGGATGGCTGACTGGTTTCGAGTTTTCCCTGATTATTGCTTGCCTGTCATTTCTCGCGTATGTAGGCGTTGCCGCTTTGATCTGGTTGATTGCTTCTATAGTTTCTTTATCGGATGATAGTACGGCTTTGCCAAATTGAGAGGCAAAAATGCACTCTATGGTGTGTCGGATGATTTGTGTTACGCTATTGTTGTAGCTTATTTCTCGCGACCTGTACGCAATACAGCCATTGAAAGGGACATTTCGGTTTAAGTGTCTGTTGATGTCAATTACGCCCTTAACATTTGAGTCATTGCGTTGAACTGAAACATATTCTTTGTATATTCCTTGTGCAACAGCATCTTTCAGAAATGTTGGGAACAGCAGAATAAGAAAGTCAAATGCCTGGTCTTCAGTTGAAATGCTGTGATTCAGATTGAATAGGTTAATTGACAACACACGCTGAAGCATGTAATGCAGGAAGAAATCCTGTCCAAGACCGTCATTTCCTGTGAATCTGGAACATATAGAAACATCAGTAGAAGAAGTTCCGATAAATCCAATGATATTCCCGGTAGATATGTTCATATATCTCTGCTGGTCTTGGTCCACATGCTCATACTCCGACAGAATATACTGTCTTTTCAAGTCGTCTTCGCAATTCTTCAGGCACTGGGGATATACCAACAGCCCTGGATTGTTGTTGACGAGGGACTCAATGGTTTGATTGGCGAGCAGACGAATATCTTCGCAATCTTGTGTGATGCGAATTGTCTTATTGCTGTTATCTGTCAAATGAACCACGTTAATTTTGTGCAGGTTTGTCTTTTGCCGTCTTGTCGATAACTATAGCATCTTCCATCTTTTTGAGAAGGCTTGTCCTGTTCTGAAATCCGCGTACATATTCGAATACTAGCCTGTATAGGTATCTGTCCCAGAATAGTTTCCAGTCAATCTCCTTGTCTTTATTACGGCACAATTCCACATTTTTGAAGTATGCGCCTCCTATATGGTAGGATGAACCTAATTCTTCTTCAGATGAGATAACCTGGTTTATGTCCGCCATCCTTGCAATAACTACATCTTTTTCTTTGATACCATCAAGCATAGAAGTATTTTTCTCCGCTAGAATCTCTTCGAACGCAAATCTTCGGCGCATAGCAAAGTCCATACTTTCTACACTCCTGTCGATGTCATTCATTGTCCCGATAATGTAAACGTTCTTCGGAACGTAGAAGCCATCATAGAATGTGTCAGTTGGTTCAATAAGATTCTGATACTGTGTTTTTACCATTCCGGCCTTACCGCGATACCCTGGATCTATCGAGAAGAATAGCTCTCCGAAGATTTTAGACATTTCTCCACGGTTAATCTCATCGATAATGAATACATAAGGAAGTCCGTTGTCGTCGATGCCTTCAACGCCTTTTGAATAGTCCTTTAAGCCGTATGACTTCTTCATTTCCTTCACTATTGCCTTACGGTAATTATCATGTCCGCCTGATGGAACTCCCGGCAGTCCACGATATACGTTATATACTTGCTCCTTGTTGAAGAATTTGGATTTACCGTGAATCCAGCCCTTGCCACCATCAAGCGTATCATCGTAAGTGCGTTCTGCGAGGCCATCACCTAATGTGTTGAGCTCAATTATGATTGGACGGCCTCCAGAAAGGGAAGGAATTGATAACTGCCCTTTGTTGTCAAGATCATCAATTAAAGCTTGCCAAGCCTCGTTAAAGTTATCAACCTCATTATTCCTCAGAGATATAATGGCTTTCTCGCAGAAGTCCTTGAAAATGCCATTCTTTCTCTCAAATGTGATGTCACCCATTTCAACTTTTTTCGGCCTCAAACCTTCTACGAAGTCCGTATAGTCATATGAAGGATGGAACTGCACAAATTGACAGTGCGTCTTAAAAACGTCATCATCCTCAAGTTCTGGCGTGAAGATTTTCCCAGTTATCACCTGCGCAGCTATGTTCTTCGCAAGATACGTCTTACCGGTACCCGGAGCTCCATTGAGGATGATATTATGGTTTGCGTAAAGTGCGTCGATGAAGGTCTGATTTTTGGCCATGTCGGTATTCTGTTTTAAGAGGTTGCTGAATGAAATATAAAATGCTTCAAGGTCACTATTCGCAGATTCTTTACCATCGAACAGGCCAAGTGCTTTAATGCTGGTTCTGATAACGCCTGGATCCCAACGTGTAGGATCTTCCCAGTATATGAAATTTATTACTTCAAGCGATTCAATATGCCCGCCCTTCCAGTGTGCAATAACATTTACCCCAGTGCCTCTCCAATTAAGATAGCATTTTTTTGTGGTGAATTGTTTTTTGCCAAATTGGTCCTGAACATTAACGCAGACTACTCCTTCAGAAAACTTTTCCCATTGAGAAATTCCATTTTGGATATTGTCTCCATTATAACCGCGGCCAGTTGTCCTGAAATTTGGAGATTTTACAATAGGTGCGATATATTGAGCATAACCGGGCCCAGAGGTGTCGTTGTTCTGAATCCATTCAAGATGAGCAACGAAATACTCCAGAATGTGTTTAAATTGTGCGTATTTATCCATTCCCCAATATCAGATATAGTTCACACAAATATACTACATTATTTCACAGGACTGATTACATGATGTAAAATTTAGCACCCAATTACATCCCTATGTGTCATAACAATTGCTTTGATTGCTTCCTATGTCTGAGTTTCATTGACGCTGCTTAATGCCCCTTTTTTATTTCATTGTATGAGGCCGTCAATTATGATTGTTGACACTCGTTTCTGGCGAAGATTAAGACATAAATATGTCATTTTGAGGTAAAGAAATATAAGTTCTTTAATGCGTTGCAAATCATTCGAAAAACTTTGATTAATTTTGATTGCAAGCACGTTATTTATGGCAATTTATTTTTGTTTTAGTGATGAGTGTGGATATCACAAGTCACATATGTCAGAGAAGGAATTAAGTCGTCAGCCATACTATGTAAGGTCAACGATTATGATAAAAGCCGACGAATGGAAAAAGTTAAGTGCCAATTTTAAGGCACTGAAGGTTCAATATGGGATACCTCAAGATACGGAATTTAAATGGTGCCATCTTTGGATGCTCTCACAACAACATTTTCTTGAGAAAGATGCATCCTTGAAATTCTTTTCACAAATCGGAAAAGACAAACTCATGGATTTCGTAAAAGCTTCGATTGATTTGCTTTCGCAATTGGAATATGCAACCATAATCATCACTTTTACAGATAATAGGATTGTGTCTCATTCAGAAGAAACAATTCTAAGATTTCACTTTCAGGATATCCTTCGAAGGATAGAAATGGAGGTTCAAAGTGACCCTGAAAATTTGGCTATCCTATTCGTTGATCCGGTTAATCCCGAGAAAAACGATTTGTTCAGGAATATGTACCACGAACTGATTTCCGGGAATGACTTTATAAAGAATTACTCCCACGTAAAAGACAGTTTGAATATCGAGTATTCACATCATTCAGTAGGGATCCAACTTGCTGATTTCGTCTCTGGAGTATTTAATTCATTTTTAAGGTGCAATAACATCAATAAGTATGAGTCTTCCCTTGATATATTGTTTAATCACGTAAGCCCCCTTATTCGCAAATATAGTAATAAAGCATTTGGCTACGGGATTTTGGAAGTTCCAGGAAACAAAGATCTGAGAAAGAGTACTCATGATAAATTGTTTCAACTACATTCCGAACTATATCATCCTGTAAATAACGGATAGAATCCGCTGAATCAGATATTCTTGTATTGAATAATATACCTAACAATCCCTTCTATGTGCGTCTTCGAAATTGATTCAATCGCTTCCTCTGTCTGGAGCCAGCGGCATTCCTTCTCGTTGGTCATGAATCAGTTTTCGGTGAGAACTGCAGGGCAGAGAGTGTGTTTTAGAATGTAAAAGTCTTCTTCCCGGTCAATGTCTCCGTCTGAATAATCGGAGCGCAATCTCATTGCTGGCAGGTTGATTTTTGCTGCTTCGGCAATGCTGGTAGTCAGATCATCGGCAGCCGTCTTGCCCTTTGTGGCTCACCGGGTCTTCAGCCATACGGCCATTATCCTGGCAATACTTCCCGTTTAATTCATCATAGATGAAAGAAAAATCAACAAGGTCACGTATCATCTTGCACTTCTCCATATGTGCCTTCGAGAGTCGAGATTGAACTCATTTGCCTTTCAATGGATGAACCATTTGAGCTGCGGAGCATCAGTTCAATCATAAATGCTCATTTCCCTGATGATGGGGAGTCTGAATGTACGGTATCGGCAGTACTACCGTCCAGGGACAATTTTGGAAAAAGCATTCCTGCTGAATAAAGAGTTCCAGAAGCCGGAGACAAGAAGTCTCAGAATGCCCCGCCACCTATACGACCTGGAGAGACTGATGGACAATGAATTTGGAAAGATTGCACTCTCGGATAAGGAACTTAATTGCAAGATTGTGGAGCATCGTCGCAAGTTCTATTATCGGCTATGCCGATTATGACAAGGACTACTCAGGATTTATTACGTTCCTCCTCCGGAAAGATGCCTACAGATGCGAAGTTGTCAAACTCTCCGGAGCAAGCTAGCGGATGGAAAACAGATAAACAATCGTTGTAAACGAAAATCAGGAGAATCGAGCTATGGAATCCTTAAGCAAATAAAATGGGGGACTTGCGTGTTGCGTATTACACGGTATAACTTGATTTGTTTTTATGGGCAAGGTCAAAGCCGTTGCCGATGTATAATATAGCCATATAAAATTCAGAAATGCAAATACAAGCTAATATCTATAGAGGTCTTAAATTTATAATTGCATTATTTTTTACTATATATGGTAAATATAGAAATATCTGATGAATATTTATGAGCATCTATTGATATTTAACATAAACTCTGTATATTTGCATTGTGATACTTTGGAAGTATTATATAACATAGATAAGTATAATATATTAATCATAGGTAAAATGGCTGATTCTACAAAAAGATCTCGATTTACAAAGGTCGCATCTACAAGAGTGTCAAAGATTCTCAATTATTTAACTCTCCTCCAAAACTGTGCAAACAGGAATAATTATGAGTATGATGCCGATGATGTTGAGCAGATGTTCGCAGAAATCAACAAAGCAGTTAAAGACGCTAAAAATGTTTACCTTAACGAACTCACCAAGCAGAACAGCAAGGGTGGCTTCACTTTCAATAAGTAATTTGTATGAGCAGTAAAGATCTTGGTTCTAAATGGAACTTCCTTGACAGGCGCAAAGCCTCTATGGGTCAAAGTAGGGAAGATTCTTCTTTTGCACCCTTCGTCCAGAATAAGGTTAGATGTCTCGTTAGAGAGTATATCCAGAATTCATTGGACGCGCACTCAAAGAATAATCCTGATGTCCCTGTGGAGGTGTCGTTTACATATGGGGAACTCATATGTCGGGAGTATCCTGAGCTTATTCTTTCCCTCAGAGAAAGAATGGTTGCATGTAGCGACCACTGTAAGGCTTATGAAAACAGTAAGAATCCATATGAGAACAAGATCGAATATATGGACTCTCGCCTTGACTCAACAATGGGATATCTTAAGGTTGCTGATTATAACACAACGGGTATGTCTTACGTTGATGACGACGATACGCCATGCGCCTTCAAGGCGTGCGTAAGGGAGTCAAGCGCAAGTTATAAAGACACCGAAAACGCCGGTGGAAGCCATGGACTTGGCAAGACGGTCGGATTCGTAAATTCTGGGATTAATGCTGTCTATTATTCAACAATGGATGAAGACGGCAATAAGTATGGAGAAGGCGTCATCAAGCTTTGTGACCACAAACTTGCTGATGGATATGGAGTGTCTACCAATTATGAATCTACGGCTTTCTATGATAGTCATGACGGAGAATCACCTAACTTCGACAGTGAAATCCCAGAAGCATTCATGAGAGAAAGCCAGGTACGGATGCATATGTTCTCGGAATAGAGAAAAACGAGGAAGATATCATCACCATGAAGCGTGAGATACTCCGCAGTTTCTTTAAGGCAATTGCAGAGGGACAGCTTACCGTTACTGTCGAGGGAGACCATATTGACAAAAACAACCTGTATGACAAGCTCATTGAGCTTTATCCTGATGGGGAGTACGGTGAGTATGATTCAAAACGAACCAATACGCCATGGTTAGAGTTTAATCCGAGACCTTACTATGCTGAGGTTCTGGCAAAAAACGGTGAAGATGACGATCATATTACCTTGGAGGCTGAAACTGATTTTCCTGGGCAATTTCCGCTTCTTGGCAAGGCTCGTTTAATAATGTGGAAGAGTGATTCCATTAAAGAAGCAGGATCAAGAGACAGCGTAGTCTACATGAGAGATAACGCAATGGTCATTGAGGTAAAAAGGGGACGCAATAATAAGGGATACTATGCAATTTGCGTCTGTGATGGAGTAGGAAGCAAATATCTGAGAAAGACCGAGAATGTTACCCACGATAAGTGGGATCTTGCAGAACTTAGAGATATTAATAAAACAGAGAAGGATACCGCAAAGAAAACTCTGGATTCGATAAAGGCATTCGTCGCAGCATGTGAGGCAAAGGTTTTCCCTGAAGAAAAAGACAAGGAGAGAATTATCGCATCGCTAAAGAGGCATCGTTTGGGGTCCACCTCAAATAGAACATCGGATACCGAAGAAGATAATATATGGCCTACAACAAATGTTACGGAAGGCGTAAAAAACACAAAGACTGGTGAGACACCTATTACCATTCTCGAGACCAAGAAAGGTGGCAAAAAGAAGAAAAAGGCAAAAGGAACGCCTACTACACCTATCCCTCCCGCCGAACCAGGGGGTGAGCCTAAATCAGGACCAGATCCAGAACCGGGACCGAACCCTGAACCACCTACACCAACACCTCCAACGATTCCTGCTGTAGAAGGTGAGGGTGAAGTTGAAGGAACCGAGTCTAAAGATACACCAAAAGGCAAACACATGAAAGCAATAAAACTTGATGGCAGTAGTAGGTTTTTAGTTCCGTTACACGATGGAGAATTTGCTTGCAAACTCGTAATAAAGGTTCCTCAGGACTATGAGGGTTGCCGTATAGCATTAAATGTGCAAGGAGTATCCGGCAAAATGCCTTTGGAGCTGAAACGAGTCTCAGAAGGATGTAGGATTGTAGGAGATAATAACAACGAAATCGCCGGCTTCGATCTCAAGCAGGGACAGAACAATGTTATTAAATTTACCCCTGTAGAAAGTATTAAGAATTACTCACTGATAATTGAGGCATATGGAAATTAGAGAGTCCGCAACATATCCGTATCCAATATGGGGTATCCACGATTCATTTATCGGTGATAGACCTGTACCTGGAAAAAGAGAACTGGTTTCAAATAACGAGACCAATACCCTTGATGTGAAATATGAGGTATTAGCTCATAACAGTGGCGTTGATCGTCTTATCGATGAAGGTAAGGCTGCGTACAAGTATATTGTTGAATGTCCTCAGACTTATTATTTGAAGCATGAAGAGTTCCAGACGGGACAATTTGTGATTTGCATACCGTATGATAAGGTGTTTAATCGAGTGTCCATCAAGGTGGTGGTAGTTGCAACAACTGATATTAGTGGGTGCGATTACCTCGAAGTTGATGAAATATACGAAGGAGCAGTTGACTATCCTAAAGGTGCGGTCGTTGCATATCTTGACGAGTTCGCAATTCCTCTTCAGCCGAGGAATAACACCTCCGACCTTAGTAAGATTGTTACAATTATGCCAACTGATGTAAGCAGGGTTGAGAATGTTCTCAATATGAAGAGAATTATTATCAAGATTCCTCAAGGATATGCGCAGAGGTATAACAATGTCGAAGATCTGTGTCCCGGAGTAATTGAGTCATCATTGGTATTTAATGCTCTGGTTGAGGGTATATATAGCCTTCGCGAGGAAGTCGATGAAACCAAAGACTGGGTATTTTACCTCAAGCAGTATGTGAAAGAGTGTCAAGAGAAAGGTGTTATTAACAATGATGACTAGTCCCTTGAATTAGACCTTAAGGATATCTATACAATTGTGGAAAAGCTACTTGACAATCCACAGTTGAATGCAATAGACGATGCAAAGAAAATCATAGATCAAATAAGTTAGATGTATGAGGCAGAAAATTTTTACACCAAAATACAGTGAGTTTCTTGAGGCAAATGTTGCCTCGAATCTAGCAAAATATAATGATGCTGGCTTTGATTGGGAGACAGAATCAAATGGTGAAGTTAGGGAACTGGATTTCGAGCAGCCTGATTTGTCAGAGATGATGAACTATGCTGATACGAATAGGGCTACTGATGATTTCCATGCTGCAAAAATCTTGTATGAAGCGTACAAGGACCAGCTGTCACCACTTCAGGCAGCTCAAGGCCATTTCTGGCAGTACCTCTCTCATGTAGTTCTTAAGGATTATATGAGGAAGAGATGGCCCAGAATATCACAGTCTGATTGTCCTGCTTCTTATATTCAGGAACACTGGTTTTACGGTCAAGGACGTATAAGAAATTGGCTGGAAGGGCTATTCTGGTCTGTCCAGTGTACCGTTATTGAAAACGAAGATCAGACGCTCGACTATAAGTATACAGAGTTCATTTTCTCAATCCAGAAATTAAGGGATAGAGGTATTGCTGCTGCTACTTATGTGATCAGTAATCCTCCCATCGTTCAAGGCATGCTTGATTTCTATATGGATGAACTGAAAAAGAAAGAGGAAGGTGGCGACACTGTATTTGAGAAGTATTTTGAGTACAGGACAGATAAATGCATTCAGCTCATTAATAAGCTCGGTGGTGTTATTGAATTAAGTTCCCTGTCAAAAGAAGATGTTTACAACTTCCTGAATGATAACAGAGAGTACATCAAGAGCGTTGGGGACAGAAAGAAAGAGAAGAAACTCCGAGACAAAGCGGCCGCTGTCGCAGCTGCATCTGGCGTAGAATCCTCCCCGTCAGCCGCCCCAGCCAAAAGTAAGGCTAAATCAAAGAAACGTAACCATAAAAAGAAGAGGAAATAGATATGGGGGAAAGAGACGATTTCAAAAGAGGCAAGGAAGCAATCACTTTCGTTGATTTGTTTGCTGGCGCTGGTGGTATTAGCGAAGGCTTTTTGCAGGCATGTAATCACAATAAGTATTTTGATTTTGTTGCCGCAAGTGATATTAATCCCAATTGTGAATTAACCCACAGGGTGAGATATAACGAGCAACTAAACCTCGACACAAAGTTCCTAACAGCAGATATCATGGCTGATAATTTCCTCGATAACCTGGAAGAAAAGATTGGCGATCGAGAAATTGACGTTGTTACAGGTGGCCCAAGCTGTCAATCGTTTAGCTTGGCTGGAAGTAGAAAGAAGTTTGACAAAAGAGATAACCTATTTCTTCACTATCTCAAAGTCATTCGAAGATTGCGCCCCAAATACTTTGTCATGGAGAACGTAGCCGGAATCCTCACGAAGGATGAAGGCCGATTTAAAGATGAAGTATTGAATGAAATACGATCGATCATTGACGATTCAGAAGTTCCGAATATGCTTCAGTATGTTTCCATTCTTTTGGATAAGGTAGCATCGCCGTTTGTGCGAAGCTGCATTATGAGTAAAATTGGTATGGAGCTAAGCGAGTCAGACTGCTCTCAGTTCGAGAAAAAGTATTTTGCGGAGATTGATGCTCAATTCAAGAGTATTACTAAACAAATGCGATTAAAGACAAGCAAGTCTGATAAGGATATTAATACTGTGAGACATGGACTCAATTTTCTTAAGCACAAAGAGCAGAGGGACAAAATACTCAAGCTTGTGATGGACGAGAAAACTGCGGCAGGGTTTAATAAAGATGCATTTTTTGCTCCCATGAATGAGTTTGTCTCATTTTTGGATGATGATACTATCATTGAAACGATACTTACAGCCCTTGACCAGCAAACTGTATTCTCCGAGCATAGAACTGAGGTTGATGAGCTTAAAGCGATGATCAGTATGTACTCTCTCTCAATGGACGAGTGTTTTACAATCATCTATAGATATGCAGAGAAAGACAATAGTGTAGAACAGTTTGAAGAGTTAGTGGAGAATCTAAGACTTTACAAGATAGACAACTACATTAAGGTTAATTCTTCGAACTATGGTGTACCACAAAGCAGAGATCGTGTATTGTTTATTGGCTGCAGAAAAGACCAGCAAATGATAACAGATATTCCTGCTACCGTTACAAATGCAGAAAAAGTTACTGTCTATGAGGCAATCTCGGACTTGGATTTCATAAACAATGGAGAAACAAGGTATGAGTACGATAAGGTTGAACGAAGCGAGGAAGATGCACAAAGACTGAAGGTCAGGAGTGTGGAAGGTTCCATTTCCAAACACGGAGAGGGCAAGACATACGAAGAGTGGTCTCGAAATGGAAGGCTCTCGCATAGATTTGATGTAGGTCCATCATTTTATGTTAAGAGTGAAGACCAAATTGGAACAGGGCAAGCGATACATGATGCACATCTGTATAATCATCAGACAAGTGATCAAAGTGAAAGAGTTCGTAATCGCCTTTCGATAATAATAGAATTTGGAGGATATACTGATGAGTGTAAGAAAAGGCTTGAAGAATTAAAACTGGTCTCCGATAAGCAAAATTATTCGCTACTTGATAAAGATGGGCAATCTCCAACTGTAGTTACTATGCCAGATGACTTTATACATTATTCTAGACCTCGCGCCTTAACTGTTAGAGAAATGGCCAGACTCCAATCATTTGACGATTCCTTTGTGTTCCAGGGCAAGCGCACCACAGGCGGCGACTTAAGAAAGGTTGACATCCCACAATACACATTAGTTGGCAATGCTGTACCACCACTTATGGCCAGAGCTATTGCAAATGAAATTTTAAGCAAAATCAATTAACTGCATGAGGGAACTTACCGATCTTGAAAGCCTTAATGTTGACTTTCTTAATTCACACGGAATAGAGTACACAACAGTTTGTTTGACGGCAAATATCCTTGATCATGGTATTTTCGACGCAAGCAAACCAATTAAGACATATCTAAAGGATATGGGTATTCATGATTTTGATTCCCAAAAGTCTGGCGAGAAAGTCTTAATACCAACTCACATAATTTCCTTCCAAGAAGATGTTCTTTGTAACTCTTCCTTATATCGTGCGGGGAAACGAGGTGATAAAAGAATGTGGTTCGGAAGCGACATCTATTCTTTTGTGGATGAAGATCAGATGTGCGCTATTGTTGCCCATGACAAAGAACTTTATGTGTTTAATATAAGTTCGGTAGACATAGAGTTGTGTTATAATTCAGGGGTATCAAATCCTATAAAGACATTATTACGGCGATAATTCGTCCTAAAACAGGATTAGCCCCGGCGATTGCCGGGGCTAAACTTTTATAGGAACCAGAGCCTATCACTTTCGATATCCTCAGGGGATATTACGGTAAAATACGGTATCATCCTGACTATCTTACTTCCCTCACCTCCGGCACTAGCTCCAGAGTCGCTCCCGTCGCATTCAGGAAGTATCCGAGGAACTTGAGATTCTTGCACTTCTCAACAGTAGCGACAGTGACCATCGGTCTTTGCAGTTTTTGCTTTTCGTCCATTTTTTCGATGCACAACGCTTAATCGTCTGAGAGTCAATATAAAGCATTTTCTTGGGCCTATTTTGGGCGCCGAAGTCGCACAAAAACGCGCACCATTTCCGGCGGTCGTCACCATAACGGGGATGGGCAATGCAAATATATGCATATTATGTGATGTCGTCAAGAAAGTTTAGCGACGTGAAGGTGTTCTGCTTGATACTTTAATGTTTTGATGTTTACTTTATAAGACATGAAACAATCTCCTCACGGACCTTTTCCCAAGCAGTTTGCGGATCGAAGGTGAGGCCGGGACGGAGGAGGTCTGTGGTGTCGCCGAGGAATTCAGGATTATGCATCTTCTCATCCATGTTTAGCACGAATTCCTTGTATGTTGGAGCATGGCTGGCCACAAAGCGTAGGTAGCGGTCATAGGCAGTCATTACACGGTCGAGATTCAGTTTGTCGGTTATGAGCGCAGTGTAAACGTCGAAAAGGTCACGGCCTTTGAGCCGCTGATAGAGGGCGCGGACTTTTGTCCCTACCAACTCGTCCAGTTCATAAGTGAGCACTTCGCACTGCCCGCTGAACCAATCGTTTTCGACGGAGAATGGTACCCGCACCATTGGGAATACACTGAAATGTTCCTTGCAGTTGATTTCCACTTTCAGGTGAATCTCGCCGGCCCCTAAGTCAGTCGGCTGGATGCGGAAGACGAGAGTGTTGTTGTGTTTCTTCTGCTTGACGACGGGTTCGCCAAGCCAGGATAGGGCTTCGCGCAGATGGTCCATCGTCTCCTTGATGGGCTCGGCGTTCACTTGAACCAGGTCGATGTCTTCCGAATAGCGGGGTTGCGGCTCCAGATAAAGTTTGTGCAGAGCCGTGCCGCCTCGGAAGGCAAGATGCTCCTTCAGGAAGGTGTCGCTGAATATAGACACCAGCGCCCTGCAGATAATTAGATTCTGCTCCACCAAGCGCGGAGAAGACCATGGTACAACCGTACCCCATTGGGTTATGAATGCTTTCTGTATCATAAGTCATCAATTTCTATTTCTTGATTCACTATCACTTTCCATTTTTTGTCCACTTCGGCGTTATCAACCGATGTGCCCAGTCTGAGCGGCACGGCTTTCATCTTCATACCTCCGGCTTTCATCAGGGCGTGCAGACCGTCGGCGATGGATTCTTCTCCCAATACACAGTCCAGTAGGTAGCCTAGACGCTGGAATACGGGAGCGAAAGCGACCTTCAGGAAGTCGGCGTCCAACTTGGTGAAATCCAGCTTCAGAGACAATTCTTCCAATACCGTTGCCGCCCTCGTGAGGCCACCGATGTGTTCCTGATATGCTACCATGTCCACTGCCGTCAGTTCAGGGCAGGAGATGTTCAGCCAGCCGGCAGGTACCTCCAGGCGCTCGATATAGGACATTGAGATTTCCTTGCGCTCGGCATAACGGATGGCATAGCCTTCGCGCTCCTTGTCTCGTAGAACAGGCGGCTCAACCATCACCTGGAAACCCATCGGTGCCTGGTGCGCTGCGCCGTGGCGCTCGGCGGCACTAAGTAGTGAGACGTAGTATTTCCGCTGGAGATACTGCATCATCCGGTCCAGATACACTTCCTGCGGCACGGCCTTCCATAGGCGGTACTCCTCGGGTACGACCACATAGAAACCGCGGCAAGGGGAGAAGATCCGGCCTTTGGCCACGGCGCGGTGCAACGACATGGCGACGGTAGTGGCTGACATTGAGGGAAAAGCCTTCCGCACATCCTCTTTGGAGAATGTGTATCGGCCGCTCGGAGCCAGTCCTTCTATCCAGTCTGCAATGCTCATGGTTTTATGTATTTCTTCTATTTACTTGCAAAGTTAGACAAATTTTGTATAATATCGCAAGTAAATGGAAAATATTTGAATGCCGTTTCTGAAGTAATTGGACAAATATAAGCCATATATAGCTTACATATATGCATATTATGTGATGCCGTCAAGAAAGTTTGGCGACGTATAGGTGCTCATGACGAATTCTTATCAAAGACTGCCATGTTGCATTTTTAAGAATGAAATTTTTTACAATAATAATCTCGTGAAATGCCCGAATGAGCAATTTTGTCGGATAAGAGGCGCTTTTTAGGGTAATTTTGTCGATTAAGAAGAGTTTTGGCTTATTTCCTTGTAAGATTGACAACCGGCAAGGGGCCGGTGGAAGTTACATCAAATGATCGTCTTTATTGGAGCACATGTGATAAGCTCTGGCTTATTCATCTTTAGAAAAGCCTACCGCAAATGTTTGCTCCGTTTTATTCTGATTCGCTGTTTGCAATCACAATTGGAGGCATCTGCCTACTGACTTTATCCATAAGTTCCTTGTCTTCACGGTAGTATTGGCATTGGTGGGCGTATTGTGGCTCTGGATTCTCTGGCGTGCCGTATTTTTTATAGAGACAGCAGAAGATTGGATCTAAGCGGAGGCCGACCTCGTATCCACTTCGGTGGTATTTGCAGAATTGGCAAGTTCGCACTTGGATTCCATTCTGAATCGCTGCCATATATCCGAACTCATAAGGAGAAGGGGAATTCAGGTAGAAACAGTCGATGCTGGCCTCGAAAATAGCTTTGTCATTATCTTTCGTGTGAACCTCTCTGCATGATTTGGGTTCGTCCATATTAGTAACGAATGCCTTTCCGCTGCGGAATAGGTAGAATCGTTGTATGTCGCGTTTCTCCAACGGTTCAGGTGAAGAGGCTTTCTTCTTGAAGTTGTGGAACTTGGCGAACCCGATCGTTTCTATGTCCCTGATATAACCGAATTGTGTGTCAGGGTTTTCAACAATAGGCGAGCTCAAGAGTGATTTGATGTCCTCTTCTGTCTTTATGCGGATTTCAATGATTCGCAGCCCTGACTGGAGCTTTTGGTCTGTGCTCTTATGCGATACTTGAATCTCTATTAAGACCGGCTCCCGATTAGGCTTCTCTGAGCTGGTAAGCAGCAGGTCAGCAATGTAGTCATCTACTGATTGTTCCTCAATGCAGGTGTCATAAAATTGCTTCAGGTCAAATGTGTCCAGTTTCCATTCGTGACATTCTTCTGGCTTAGCGAAAGGACAGGTGTCTTGATCTGAGCATTTGACTTCGCGGTAGTAGCCGACCTCAAACGCGCCTTCTCGGTCGAACTTCTCTTTAATCAGTCGCTTGGCCAATTTGTGGAGATAGGTCTCGTTTCCGCAATTGTCCTCATCGCCACGATGGGCAAAATGGCGGGATCGTACTTTGCCCATTCGAGGAATCATGCCGGCACCGCAGTTCAGGCAATGATAGGAATGGGCGTGTCGATCTTCTATTGAAACTTCGTCAATGCATACTAGATGGTTTTGCTCATCAAGAGCATAGTGATATTTTATACCAGGCATGGTAAGATTACTTTTAGCTGTTGGGAATCAAATCCAAATGTGCGTCAAGTATAACGCATATACGGGAGAGGATGTCCACGCCGGTGGAGTACTTGCCCTGTTCAATGCGGGAGAGGTTGGCAGCATCAATACCTGTGAGCAGGGCCAGATCGCGTGCTTCCATCTTTTTGGCCTCACGAAGTTCCTTGATGCGCTTACCAATGCGAACACGCTCGGCTTGTCGGTTACCGGAGTCCATGCCCATTGATGGCACGGCATTAAGTAGAAAATCTCGGCTGATGCGGCTTGCCATCTGTTCTTTGTTATCGGAGAAGTTCCGGTCGAAGATGAATTCAATCAAGTGGAGGACATAGGCCTTGTATTCATCGCTGTCGTACTTGGCAATGTCTGACATGATTTTGACGAGTTCGCCATCTGGCGTCTGTACCTCAACAAAGTGCCTGTCGAGGATCTGGGCGCGAGACCTAGTCTCAGTCGCCATAAATTTTTTTAGATTCTTGTCCATAATTTTCCAAGCGTTTTTAATGTGGTGCACCCCACAGGAAAATTTAACTTTGGGCAAATATAGAGAATGTTATTTAAATTGGCAAATTTACCAATTGGGATTTGTGCAATCCAAAATGTGGTTTTAGATTGACATTAGGAACACTAACGGCGTGAAGATCGTACAAGTGATTATATGCTCGATGAGGATGATTCTAGTTGATGGATTTACTTGAGATACTTCTTATGCTTATTCGATTTTTCCTTCTCCAATTACGCTATCGGGCTCATTTTCATCACAATACTCATACTGAATTGTGTCCTGCAGATTTGTAATATGAAGACGCTCTTTTTTGTCATCTATATAATCTACAGATTCAATCTTACAATGTCTCATTAGTACTCTTTCTTCTGCAATGGAATATTCAAGGCCACATAGAGAAATAGGCCCATTAATTCTAGTGACAGCTCTTACTATATAGTCGCCGGTTCCATGAAAGTTACCTTTATCTATATCAAGAGTAAATGACCTATATTCTTTCTTCGGTTTGTCAAAAAAAGCCTCTTGTCTAAAGTAAGATTTTAGAATCTTTGAGTGGAATAAATTATCAGGAGTAAACCCATCGTATTGCGGGAAAATCGTGCTGGTTGCTTTTTCAATATCCGATAGGTTTTGGCAATAGTTTAGCCAGTCCCTGTATAGGGGTTGAGACTCTTCCTTGTTGGAAAAATTCAAATTCTCGAGGTATAGCTGGCCTAAATGTAAGGTTATACCTACATTATCTTGGAGGTTGGCCAACATGTTAGTCCATTTGGTGGCCTTCTCCAAATCTTCAAAACGCCCTTCATTAAGCCTTGTCGTAAGTTCTCCAGTAAAAGCGTTTTTTGAAATGTTGGAGAAATCGATTTTTAACTCAAAATTATATATGGGTGTCGGTATTAGGATATGACAGACACCATTCTCAGAGTATTTCTTTGCTTTGCATCGGCAGTCAATGCTATGATCATGGGAAATAAAAGCAACATCTAAGTCATTAATGGCAGGACCAATAAGGACTTTCTTCATCTCGCTCTCTCCATTGATTCGCAAATCATTGACGCTCATTCGGAAAGTTGATAACTCTTCAGATGTTAATGCGTACATCGGGATACCAAAACCTTTAACGATATCATTGATTGTGGTTGGATTTCTTCCACCAATGAGATCCAGTGATTTAGTGGCAAAATTCATTTTTAATGGACACGGATTTCCATTTAAACTACTCCAATGAGTTATTCTTGTATGTTTGCCGCTGTTCTCGAATGAAAATTGGATTCCGTTAAGTAAAGCAAAACGACAAAGAGTGTCTTGAGAACAAATATTGTTATATTTGTCTTCTCCGAATGATTCTTTCAATGATGAGATAGTCATCTTAAGAAAATCTTCTCCGGTTCCCTTGATGATTGAGACTCCCATATCTTTCACTCTCTTTTCTTGAGCTTTTTTCAAAGATGGAGAAATCAGAAACATTTGTTTGATGGAGCCAGATGTTTTCTTCTTAATGTGCTCGATTAAATTCAGAATGTTTTGATCTTCGGCGCTATAACCAACAAATACTATATGTTTAGATGTGAATTCTGTGGTAATCCTACTCCAAAGAAGACTGTTTTTTGGCGATTCAAGAAAGTGGCGGTAATCTGACTTTGTAATAACAATGTCTTCCAGATGTTTCGTGTCTCCATGAATCTTTAGCAACTGAACCTTTCTTGAATCTGTATTAACGAGTTCGGGATCGCTAGCTATAACTTGACTTAAATCGAAAGAATAGGCAGTTTCAATCAGGAAATCATAGTTCGTTGTAATAATTGTATGAAAGTGCGGGATTCGAGGAAGCAAGTCATGAAAAGTTGAAGGGGTCAAACTCGTAAAGGTGTCAACCAACACCTTATTGAGCTTTGTTCGATCTGCACCTTCTTGGATAACAAGATTTTCAGTGACATCTTGCAATGAAGACTTGATATCATCGTCTTGATAGGCAGGTTCTAACAACGGCCAAAATTTGTCAGCTAATTCTTTAGCAGAAGGGGCATTAGAGGCGATAGAACATCCTGACCCCACAAATAGCGTGACGTCTTCTCTCCTGATTAGCTCTATTATCTTTTTATATTTATTCATAATGAGTCTGTGCTATTAACTAAAAAGCGCAAAGTAGTTATCCTGATATGGCGTCCTATTGAGCCGGCACCTAATATCTAATAGTAATGTGGAGCGCATAGCTCTTTGATGGTAAATGATAACCATTACTAATTATGAGGGCAAATGATACAAACAACTGCGCACCATTTCCGATGGCCTTTACAAGTTCGAAGATGGCTAAGGCAAATTTATGCATAATACTGAATGTTGTCAATAGTGATACGCATAATAGTTATGCTTATTTGTGCCTAATTAAATGGGAAAGTGTTCATTGCCATTAAAGCACTTCAATTGTTACAACCAGACAGCTATGTGTTGTTATCTGCTTCGCTCAGGATGAAAACATCTAATGCCCCCTAACTTATTGAGATTCACCGCTGCGATTCAAATCATCAAATTTTGGAAGTTTTTTCTGCCGTTCAAATTTGGATCAAAAGTGTTTTTTGACTAATTTTGCATCTCAAATTTTGGTTTTTTAATGAGAAAGTGTAAGGTCATAGAATTATTTGCCGGAGTCGGCGGCTTCAGGGTCGGTCTTGAAAGAGCCGATGCTGATTTCTATAAAGTTGTTTGGGCAAACCAGTGGGAACCAGCGACTAAGACTCAGCATGCAGCTATGGTCTATGAGAAAAATTTTGGAGAAGGAAGCATCAGTAACATAGATATCAACTCGGTTTCTGTCAATGATATTCCGGATCATGATATGCTTGTGGGAGGATTCCCATGTCAAGATTATTCAGTAGCTTCTACTCTTAGCCGATCAAAGGGGATAGAAGGGAAGAAAGGTGTTCTCTGGTGGTCAATCTATAATATATTGAAGCAGAAAGGCGATAAGAGACCTGCTGTCCTCCTTCTGGAAAATGTTGATAGATTACTATTGTCCCCTGCATCTCAACGAGGTCGTGATTTTGCAATCATCCTTGAGTGCTTAAATGAAATGGGATATATTGTCGAATGGAGGGTCATTAACGCCGCAGACTATGGTATGCCTCAAAAGCGACGTAGGACATATATTGTTGCGTATCTCAATGACAGTAAGATTGGCAAGAGTTATACTAATCCGGAAAAGTGGATTTGCAGCGATGGCGTTTTCGCTAAGTCTTTCCCGCTGGCAGTAAACCTTTCCGAAATACGTAGTACAGTACTATCTAACAAATCAAAAAATCGCCTGCTTGACATCACATCAAACTTTAACGCCATCAAAGGTGACAGCCCGTTTGAAAAAGCAGGTGTAATGTATCAGGGGACTGCGTATTCTGTAGATTATATGTCTTCTTATTCTGGACATTATACTACTCTTGGCGAGTGTATTGTAACTGGAGAGCAGAAACCTAAAGATATAGAATCCTTCTATATACCGGAGACCGACATTGAAAGGTGGAAATACTTTAAAGGATCAAAGCGAGAGGAGCGTACTAAAGCTAATGGCTTTAAATATTTTTATACAGAAGGCGCAATGTCCTTTCCGGACTCCCTCGACAAACCATCTCGAACTATCATTACATCCGAAGGTGGCTCTGGCCCAGACAGGTGTAGGCACGTCATCAAAGATGATACGAACAGGCTAAGGAGACTGACACCCATTGAACTTGAGAGGCTAAATATGTTTCCGGATAATCACACAGAACATCCTAAGGTCTCAAATAGTAAAAGAGCTTTCTTAATGGGTAATGCTCTTGTCTGTGGCATTGTAACGAAGATTGGAGAAGAACTTGAAAAAAGGTTGAAATAAAATAATCCGCGGAGTACACTCGCGGATTATTTTTTAGCTCTTTTTGATGAAATCTTGAATGTAATCGTGATTAAACCAATAACAATACTTCTTGCACATACCGCCATTCGGATTGATTGCTAAATCCGCAGCATTCTTAGCTTTAGGCCTAACGTGAAATTTCTTGTGGTCGCTTTCCTTATAGAAGTATTCTGGCGAAATGTGGTTGTTAAGGACGTTATCCTTTATGTTTTCCCAATATAGTTCTGCTTCATTCAAGTCTTGATAAGGCATGGTCCAAAAAAACACTTTTTCTAGTCGGTAGTCTTCTTTCGTCTTATCTCCATAATCTTTGAAAACAATAAAAAGGAATCTGCTGGTAAAGAGTTCATACAGTTTTGAATCATACCAATCTTCTTCATGAACAATTTCAGAATAGTTGATATTAGCGAACGACATGGCCTCTTTAGGACGGCCTGACTTCTGAAGACGTATTGTCTTTAATCTGATTCCGGACTTTCTGAATTCTTCCGACTTTGTAACATCTTCACCCCTAGAGCCCTGCATAGTGAGGATAGCATTAGCAATCAATGCATATTTACTCTTTGCGCTACTTTCATCGATGCCGAACTCAGCACATAACTCCGAATAGCTCATGCCAATGTATTTACTAAATCGGCCTATTAATATATCCTCGAATGATTGCTGCTTTAGTTCTTCTTTGGTAACAAGACCTGGAGTATACCCCTCTACAAGAGCTGCGGTATTCATGCCCGAATTGTTTCCGGATTTCTGTATAAAATCCAGAACCATCCTCATGTATTGAGGCTTCAAGGAAAAAGCCCGTCGTGGCGCAGGAATCTCACTTAATTCGCCAGAAGGCAAAGTATAGAATTGGTCGGCATCTCCTTTTTGGCCTTTTCTGCAAGCTCCAAGATATGTGGTGTCGCCTTCAGACAATTCATGAGCCTTGCCGCTTCTAATTTTAGCTGTTATCTTATTATAATCCTGCTCCATTATGAGCAAATCTTTCTCGGGAATCTGCCATAAAATTGAATATATGAACTTGAGGTGTTGTACAGGCACATTGGCCTGATGCAAATACATGAGGATTAGCATGTACGCACATTTTATGAAAACATGCGATTCCTTAAATGAATGTTTGTAGTCTTCATTAAAGTCAATCATTGAGCATACAAGACGCTCTTTGATTTGAAGAGTACGATTCGCTAATTGTTTAAGAGGCGTACACTTTAACTCAAGATTGGCTTCCGAAAAATCAGGTGTCGGATCTGAATTTGGTTCGTAGCCGAAAAAAAACTTCTCCACCATCTGCCCAAGCCGTCCTTTTCCTGAATTATACTCTGCAGGAATTCCCCCAACAGCTTCATTTAACGTCTTATTAAGCAACCGCTTACTATATTCCCATATGCTGTATTTATCTTTTTCGTCATATGGTAGATTAGTGTTCATTTTGCCCATAATAATTCATTTAATTGTGAGACGCAAAAATGTTATCGTAATGATATTGAAGAAATGCTTGCCTAGGAGCATGCTCCTCAGGAAGTGTCAGTTTTCTATGTTCAATTACTTCAAAAGACTGTCGGTAAAAATCTTCGTTGGAATGCTCTTTTAATTCTTTTGAGATTACAATCTCGTAATCTGGTTGTATGCCTATCAGCCCACTATCAAAAGCTTTATCATATAGAGGGGATAAGCAAATCCCATTTTCAGGATTAAGTCTTTCATCGGCATTATCCGCCCAAGGTATTATATGGCTCGCAACAAGAAGAGACTTTATGTCAATCCCGGAAATCGCACATTTGAAATTATAGTTATTTAGAATCATCGCGCGGAAAGCGTCTTGATTGACTCTTTGCTTGATTACCGCAAGCCTTTCTTTTCCTTCAAACGCGTTTGAAGGAATATGAAGCATATTTTCCATGGATTGATTTTTTATCTTTGCAAGGTATACTTCAGCATCATAAAACAATTGTTCATGATTGAATTCATATTCCTGCCAGATGGGTTTACATATGGACAATCCTCCAGACATGCCATGTCGACCTGAATTAATAATATATGGATCACATGCCGCGAAGTTTGATAATCTTAACGCAACTGAATTAGCTGTTCTGTTAATGGTTCTAGCCAACTCAATAACTTCCGTTGTCGTATGGTTCAGGCGACCAAACGGCAACTTAAAATAGAGCGCGAGAGTAACAACAAGTTCCTCTCTAGACCATAACCTTCTTGACATTATATGTGAAAATTCCTGCTAAAAGTCAAATATACAATAATTATTGGATTCACAAAACCCTTACGCCCATCAATGCAATTCAAGTTGCGTCTTTCTACATAATAAAGAAAACCTCGCTGCCCATCAAGGGACGCAAGGTATGTATAGCAAAGATAATATAACTTCACATTACGCTCATGACATCTTCATCACACGTTACAGAGAAAATTTTATCTTTGACACTTTCTAGAATGCTAAACACCTGATTACTCGTCATGTTTGAGAAGTTGCAACTTCCTCCTATCTTATTCAGATACTGAGCAGCCCATCTATATCGCTGACGGGCATGCTCTGCAAAGAGCCCTTCATTGGCCATCATAAAATCCAAAAATCCGAATAACTCTGGTTTGTTACGAAAAATACGATAACGACCTATATATGACACGCGCAATCCGTAATCTCTAAATATGTATTTTGTGTACTTGTATGGGTCATCAAGTGATGGGGAATATGTGCAAAATACATCCCACCACAGTCCTGCCAACGGATGATAAATCAGGCCACCGAAGCCCCTAAACACGTGATTTGTAATGTATGCCGCATCGTTAAATCCAGGCTCCAACATCTTACTGTTCTTGGATTGAACGTAAGGAAACAAATCCGCATGCGCTAGATAAGTCCAGAAGCTATAGTCCTGAGCTTGAAGTGGACTAAGCTCTTTGTAGGCTTTGAAGAGTTCTATTGCGGATTTATAGTCCTCGTTGGGATTCATTTTATCAAGCAGACCTATCGGTTGCTCAATAGTTGGAATCATAAGAACCTGACTTCTGTCATAGTCGAATTCCCGTCTAGTGTATCTTTCTATTCCAACGCCATTCTTTGCTTCATCCTCAAGCTGTTGCGCATATCTTGCGCGAAAAGTTTTCTGTAAGGACATGGTCTTTCCTCCTCGTTTATTTGTTAGATTCCATTGTCGTATTCTACATCAGCGGCTCGCATTCTTTCATCAAGAGAGCCTATTGTCTTGAACATTCTTTTATATGGATTACCAAGAAGCGCTTGAGCTAATTCCATAACATCCTTTGGCGTCTTGTCCTTCATCGTGTCCTTGTAAACTTTTAGGCTGGGCTCTAAACTAATTCTGTAATCTAGTGTTTTCGCCCACAGAAGATCTTTATGTATATCCTCATTATAACTAAACAATGCATATACAAGAGCATTAAATGCTATTGATGAATGAAAAACATCAGCCCACTTGCTTGTTCGTTTATTATATTTTTCCTTGTACTCCTTGAACAATGATGGCGGCAGTTTAATTTCAATCTTAGGATGATCGAGAGTATACGTTGTGTTTTCAGGATCATTACCTTCAACAATGGTTATAAATGCTCCAGCGGAATGCAGTTTATCATATTGAATGTCAGCATTATAGTTAAACTTTCCGAATGAAGCAAGAACGCTACCGGCCTGTAGGTCAAAGGAAATGCCATCGTAATCTTTATTTGCACAGCAATTCACATATCCTTTGATATCTTTTATCGCCGATACGCGACAGTCGAATGAAACCTTTTCTGCTACGCCATGACGTGGAAGGATAATTGTAAACTCAGGAGTTTTGAATCCGAACCATTGCATAAAGAAAGTCCTTGGACATTCAACCTCGCAACCATATTCTGCGAAACCGTTCTTTATAAGGGTTGAAATGTCATTATTATCCATTTGAACCTTGACTGTCACATAGTAATTCTTCGAGTCAGCCTTGATCGGTTCCACGGTAATAGATGGTCTGGGTAATATGTCATCACCGATACCCAGCACTGGATATGGATAAGATATGTTATTTCTCTTCATAGTACATTTTCTTGATTACAGTGTGCGCCATATTGTCTGCGAAAAGAATCTTGATGGTATTAGTACCCTTTATCAAAGAGAAGCTTTCAATTATGTTCCCCCTTGCTATTCCCTTATCAGTATAAGTAATTGGAATCTTCTTTTCGTCCTCCTCTTCTAATCCTACGCTTAAAACAAGCTTAACTTTTTCGAATGCGTTGTCTGTATGGATTTTTACAATATGGTAACAATTGCCATTTTCTTTTTGACAAAACACCCGAATTGGCACATCTAATATTGTCCAATGTTTTCCTTCTGTCGAATTAATCTTAACACTTGAAGGCTCGTCACCACCTGAAATATAAGGTGCCCCACCGCCGCTGTCTCCATGACCAGTAGCTGAGATATCATCACCATCAGCTATCGGGTCAATTTCGCCATCATCTTCAATTATAACAGCCCCATAGTTGTCCTTTAATGCCATGTCATTTAACATATTGACTCCACTGAGTTTAGTGTCGATAGAAGAACCGTCCTCTTTTTTCTCTCCATTCGGCTGTCCGATAGAATGTTCCACTGTCTCATCTTCCTCAATAAGAGAATCTGGTACATAAAGAAAATCAGAGAGTCCCGCAATATCAAGAGTCTTTTCATCTTTTGCCCCAAACATCTTTTTAATACAATTCGCGGTAAACTCATTAATTTCATTAAGAGCACGTTCACCGTCAGGGTATATCTTATTTCTAGCATCCCTATAATTCGAAGCCTTCCACTCTGTGTGCGACGAGTTCTCTAGTCTCCTCAATATTTTATCTCCCTTATCGTTTTCGCAAAGAAAAAGGCCGTAGAATCCATTGTCGTCATCTTTTGGCAATCCATACACTAGCATTAGAGGCTTACGCATGTGTATAATCTTGTCAAACTTTGTTTTGCACTTTTTTACGTACATTGTTACCTCTCCAATAGTCGGTAAGACATCCGTAAATTTGATATACTCCTTTTCACCATCACCTTGCTTAGTGTATGCTTCATAGTAAGGTCTCGGATTCATAGTGCGCAATTGCTTTGACTCATCTTTTGATTCAGGGAAATATCTATCCATCAATGAAGAAAGTTGAGATTTGTCGATTGTTATGTCCGTATTTTGGTAAGGCCTAATGGTTATAGAAATCTTACCCTTGTAGATTGCAAGCCAATAACTTCTAAGAGCTTCACGGATCATTTCTTCACACATATCGAAGATGTTCTCTGGGCAAAATCCCATAATATAAAAATCCGTACCCGGCCTATTCCTTCTGAAAGCATCCGGAATTGGAGAAAGGGATATATCGCCAGAATTATAATCAAATCGAATTGGTTGTCCATTATTATTGTCGTAGTAGCCAGCAGCACAAAAAAGTGTATCACCCATTATGTGAGCTCCTATGATAGACGCACCCTCAAAATAACAAACTCCAGACTCATTCATCGTTGAAACAAATATCGTTCGAACTGGAGGAAGAAGATAATACGCAGCCTTTCCATAACCATGGGATCCAGCAGCTCCTGAGCCGTCGCCTTTGACACTAATTTGAGATGAACGAACGAACGCCTGAAATGAGTTACTAAGGTCATTGGGCACATATTCCATACCAGTTGTATTGAAATCTGAAATTTTTAAATAAGGAATTTCATCGCTATAATTATCATCAAAATTATCTAACATTCCCTTGTAGAACATTCGATAATCCTCATTCTGAGAATAAGACTCGTAACAGCTCTTTATGTGGTCCCTAAGTTTATAGAATTCCGGATAGTCCGCAGCTTTGAGGTGACCAAACGAAAAGATGACATCAACAGTCGGAATGCATGTCGCCCCATCTTCACCTACAACCTTAATGTGTGCGTCCATTGAATTCTGTACCGCCTCGCGCAAAAGCGAAGCAAAAGGCCTCTGTCTAAAATTTTGTCCAGAGGCGTCGAATGGGCCTTCTGATCTTCCGCTTTCTTTGCCGAAGTGCCAGGTGCAGTTGTTTTCTATTTTGCTCATGTCTTAAACTATGACTTAGAATTTAAAACCACTTTTATTTCCCTTATTCAATTCCCTAACGTATGCCTGTCTGGCTGCTTTTACTGCAGAAGATATTTCGGAAAACATCCTCTCTACATCTTTTTCTGTATATTCATAATTGTTCTTATTTGAGCAATTCTGTAGTAATTGGAGTGTGTCGAGAATTCGTTGGACCCTATTAGATGCTACATTTTCAAATCTCTCGCGTTTCGTGATATTTCCCATTATATATAGTGCAATTAATTAAACATCTGTGTCGAAAATAATTAATATGTTTTAAATATCCAAAATTTATCCACTATATTTCACATATATAGTAGCTATTTTACAAATATAATATATGGTCACAAATTCAAATGATAAATGGAAAAGGTACACCATCAACAATCATTAAAATACTGCAACACCAATAAACATTAACAGATATTTTTCCGGATTCTCACTTCCGAAAATTCCGCAAATCTTTGCATTTCACAGGAAGTTTTATCTCATGCCATTCCCTCAGCATCTAGTACGGGGTAGTTAAGTAAATGACGTTATCAGAGTTACTTGAGTCGTTCGAGTTTTCAATACTGTTTTCGACAATGACATTTCTATATACTGTTACCTCCTTTTTTTATATCTCCTCCAGAAGTAAGTCTGTGATGTCTACCTATCGCTTACGTTGCTAAGGTGTGGAATTGCGTTCCAGAATGTCGGATATGTTGATGTCAAGCATAGGATAGCTCTTTGCCTTCTTTCTCCATTCCTCATAGCCGTCAATGTCTTAGCATGCTGTCACTTTCCGTCCAATTACGACCAATGTAGTCCAACTGTGTCCAATAGAGTCCAACAAATCTACTACCTCGGTGACGTTGGTGAAAATTTTCAGTTCCGGAAGGAGCAGCGGTGCTGATTTGTGGCAAAAATGCACTCGAAATGGCTGAAAAATGCATATTTCAGACTAATGCAAACGAAAAGAGAGCCGTGGTTAAACGACTCTCTTTCAGTCAATTACTGCGAATTCTAAGCTATGTCCAGCAGGCAATCACTTCCCGATACAAAACTTCCGAAATATATTCCCCAAAACTTCATCCGTGCTTATCTCCCCGACGATTTCGCCGAGATGATACAGCGCCTCGCGGAGGTCCTGCGCGATCAGGTCCGGCGGCAGCGTCGCCACTTTCAGTCCGTCGCGGACACGTCCTAGAGCCGTTGCGGCACGCGACAGCGCCTCATAATGGCGGATATTCGTCACCAGGGTTTCGTCGGTGTCACCTGTGATGCGGCGGCCGATTTCTGCAAGGGCTTCGGTCAATTCCGGGAGGCCGGAACCCGTTTTGGCAGATATGGGAATCATCTTGGTGACGATGCCTTTCTCGCGCAAGGCGGCTTCAATTCTTGCCATTTTTCCGGCCTTGCCGGCACAACCAGCCTCGGAACCAGTCTCGACATGACCCGCCCCAGAACCAGTCCCAGCAAAACCGGCCCTAGAACCAACCCCGGCAAAACCAGCCGCCACAGACTCAATGCCGTCGACATCGCACTTGTTGACCAACAGCAGAAACTCACGACCGGTCCCACAGGCATTGACCTTGCTCCAGATATACTCGGCATCGGCCAGAACGGAATTTTCGCCGCGCGACAAGTCGGTCATACCCAATACGATAGATGCTTCGTCAAGTTTCTTGAAAGTACGCTCGATGCCGATTTTTTCGACCAATTCGTCCGTCTCGCGTATGCCGGCGGTATCAATGAATCGGAACATTACGCCGCCTAGATTGAGCGTCTCCTCGATCGTGTCGCGGGTCGTGCCGGCTATATCGGAAACGATTGCCCGTTCCTCGCCCAGAAGCGCATTCAGCAAGGTACTCTTGCCGGTATTCGTCGCGCCTACAATTGCCACCGGAACGCCGTTCTTGATGGCATTGCCGCGGCTGAAAGAATCCGTCAGGCGGACTATATGGGTCAATGTCTCTTCTACCAATGCCCCTAATTCTGAGCGACTTGCGAACTCCACATCCTCCTCGCTGAAATCCAGCTCAAGTTCCAGTAGGGAAGTCATTGTCAGAAGCTTTTCCCTGAGGGTTTTCAGCTCCGAAGAAAAACCGCCTTTCAGCTGATTCATTGCGACACGATGGGCTGCGGCGCTTTGGGAGGCAATGACATCGGCGACAGCCTCGGCCTGGGCCAGATCCATCTTGCCGTTGACGAAAGCTCGGCGCGTGAACTCGCCAGGAGCGGCAATGCGTGCGCCGGCATTGACAAGAAGCTCGAGAACCGCATTGACGATGAACCTGGAAGCGTGGCAGGAAATCTCCACGGAATTCTCGCCGGTATATGAGTGTGGCGCGCGGAACACGCTGACTATCACATTGTCCAGCACACTTCCGTCGTCTGCGAAAATCGTCCCGTAGCGGAGCCTGTAGCCTTCGGTCTCCGACAAGGATTCACCTTTTACGTCAATGACCTTGTCGGCGATTGCCAATGAATCTTCGCCGCTGACTCTGATTATGGAAATTGCGCCGGTGCCGGGAATCGTGGCAGGCGCACATATGGTGCCGTCCGTAAAAATACCAAGTTCACGCATGTCAAATCGCTTTTTGAACTTGCAAAGTTACATAAAAACTCCCAGTAATTTCTTATCTTTGCGACTTTTGGAACTGAGATATATGCAAAGAGACGCGATTGATTTTGGCTCGGACAACATTCCGAAGCTGTTCGGCAAGATGCTTATGCCTACACTTTTGGGCATGCTCTGCATCTCCTTGATGACGATAATTGACGGTGTTTTCATCGGACACGGCGTCGGAAGTGACGCATTGGCAGCCGTAAACATTTTCTCGCCGTTCTGGCTCCTTATGACCGCCATCGGACTGATGCTCGGCATAGGCTGCTCGGTCGTATCGTCCATACATCTGTCCCGGGACAACGAGAAGGCCGCCAGAATCAATATGACCCAGACCATCATATTCGGAACGGCATTGACATTGACCATAACCATTCTGGTACAATGCTTCAGCACGCAGACCGCTTACTTGCTCGGCTCTTCCGACCGTCTGCTGCCGCATGTGCTTGACTATCAGCGCTGGCTGTCATTGGCATTCTGTGCAATGTTCATCCAGTCGGTGGGACTTCTTATCATCCGTCTTGACGGCTCGCCTACCTACGCCATGTTCACATCCTCGATACCGGCGATTCTGAACATCGTCCTGGACTACATTTTCCTCTTCGTCCTCGACAAAGGGCTTGCAGGCGTCTCATTCGCCACATTCTTAGCTCTATGGTTCGGCGCCGGCATGGTCATTTTCTACATACTTTTCCTGTCCAGGTCAATGAAATTGTACCGGCTGAAGTGGTCGCTGAAAAGCCTCTGCCTCTTCGCCAGAAATATCGGCTACCAGTTCCGTCTGGGCTTTTCCGCATTTCTAGGAGAATGCAGCATATCGGTGCTGATGTTCGTCGGCAACTACGTGTTCATGAGGTACTTGGGCGAAGACGGCGTGGCTGCTTTTTCCATCGCCTGCTACATCATGCCATTCATTTTCATGACCGGCAATGCCATTTCGCAATCCGCGCAGCCGATAATCAGTTTCAACCACGGCGCAGGAAAGCGAGGCAGGGTAGTGGAAGCCCGTAAAGTCGCATTGCTCACCGCCGCGGGGGCAGGAATCCTGCTGTCGTCCGCACTCGCATTCGGCGTGAAATACGTCGCGGCGCTGTTCCTCAGCACCGACACTGCCGGCTACCGGATCGCATCCGCCGGCATTCCTCTGATGTCCGCCGGATTCGTGTTTTATATTGTCAATGTTACCGTAATCGGATATTTCCAGAGCGTGGAACGTGTCTGGCCTGCAACAATTTACTCATTGGCCCGCGGGCTTGTCTTCCTCGTGCCGTCGTTCCTCATCATGCCCCATGTCGCCGGCACCCAGGGAATCTGGCTCGCCCTCCCCGTATCAGAAGCATTGACCTTCATTTTGATTGCCGCTACCCGCATAATTAAACGGAAAATGCGATAATCTGTTATAATTCATTATATTTGTCTCTTTAGCAAGACAATAACCAATGAACAATATAGCATTTGTCGATCTGGAAATTGACGGGAAAGGCAAAATTATGGATGCCGGAGCCGTAATGGCCGGAAAAAAGTTCCATACATCGCGCATTGCGGAATTCGTGAAATTCATCAGCGATGCGGACTTCCTGTGCGGCCATAACATCGTCGAACACGATTATCAATACCTGAAACCCTTTCTGGACAAGGATTTCAAGCTGATCGACACGCTATATCTGTCGCCGCTGCTGTTTCCGAGAAAGCCGTACCACAAACTGCTGAAGGATGACAAACTCCTCTCCGACGAGCTCAACAATCCTCTCAATGATTCCGTAAAAGCCAAGGAACTGTTTGAGGATGAGGTCAATGCGTTCAAGAACATTGCCCGGCCGCTGCAACAAATATACTACGAACTCACGCGCGCCGACGTCCATTTCACCGGCTTCTTCGAAGCGCTCGGGTACGCGCCTGAACGGCGTCCGTTTTTCCTTCGGAAATCCGTTTCGGACAATGTGAAAGAGGCCCTGACCGGCCTGATTTGTGACAATGCGGATGTTTCCGGAGCGATTCGGGCCAATGCTGTCGCATCCGCTTATGCGGTCGCGCTGGTTTCCACTGACGACAGAAATTCAATAACTGCTCCGTGGGTGCTGAAGAATTATCCTGATACAGAGCGCATTACAAGACAGTTGCGGGAATGCAATTGCGGCAGATGTCATTATTGCACGAGTAAAAGAAATCCTGAAAAAGCATTGAAACGCTGGTTCGGGTATGACCATTTCCGGAAATTCGGTGGCGAGCCCTTGCAGGAAAATGCCGTAAATGCTGCATTGGAGGGCAATCCATTTTGGCAATCTTTCCCACGGGAGGCGGAAAATCATTGACATTCCAGATTCCTGCGCTGATGGCGGGGGAGTCGGTGCGCGGTCTGACGGTCGTCATTTCGCCGCTTCAGTCACTCATGAAAGACCAGGTGGAGAATCTGGAAAAGAAAGGCATTGCCGATGCCGTCTATATCAATGGCCTGCTGTCTCCGATAGAACGGAAAAATACGCTTGACCGAATAGTTTCAGGTGAAGCATCACTTTTGTATATCGCTCCTGAGTCATTGAGGTCCAAGACGATAGAGAAGGTCCTGCTGGGAAGGACTATTGTCCGCATAGTCATCGACGAAGCGCATTGTTTTTCAGCTTGGGGGCAGGATTTCCGCATAGAATACATGCATATTGCTGATTTCATACGCCAGCTGCAGAAGAAAAAAGGACAGTCTTCGCCGATTCCGGTATCTTGCTTCACGGCTACTGCCAAGCCCAAGGTAGTCAGCGACATAACGGATTATTTCAGGGACAGGCTGAATCTGGAACTGAAACTTTATACGACGGATGCAGCCAGGACCAATCTTCATTATTCGGTGCTGTATCGCAGCAACAACGAGAAATATCCGACATTGCGAAGCCTTCTGTATGATAGCCGGGGCCCGGCTATCGTCTATGTCACAAGGACCAGGAAAGCGGAAGAAATCGCCAAGCGTCTGACGCAGGACGGTTTGGAGGCCAAGGCATTCCATGGTCAGATGGAGATTGAGGAGAAAGTCCAGGCGCAGGATGATTTCATGAACAACCGTGTGCGCATTATCGTCGCCACGTCTGCTTTCGGAATGGGCGTGGACAAGAGCGACGTCAGCCTCGTGGTCCACTATGAAATATCGGATTCCCTGGAAAACTATATACAGGAAGCAGGCAGGGCGGGACGAGATGTAAATTCCAATGCAGACTGCTACGTCCTTTACAATGACGACGACCTGAACCGCCACTTTACATTGCTCAACCAAACCAAGTTGACACTCAGTGAGATAAATCAGGTATGGCGTGCAATAAAGAACCTGACGTCCAGGTACAGCACCATCAATATTTCTGCGCTTGAAATCGCCCGGAAAGCAGGTTGGGATGAAATCCGCGACGTCGAAACCAAGGTAAAAAGCGCGATAGCCGCCCTGGAAAATGCCGGGTTCATCCGCCGCGGAATGAACAGCCCGAGAATCTACGCTACCAGCATCGTACCGCGGACAATGGATGAAGCGGCCGAATTAATCGACGGCTGCAATGATTTTACGGAGGAGGACAAGGTCAATGCAAGACGCATCATCAAGTCATTGATATCGGAACGGAGCCGCTCGAAGGCCGGTACCGCGGAAGCAGAATCGCGCGTCGACTACCTCTCCGATATGCTCGGCATAGAAATCAGAAAGGTCATAAACGTTGTCGAGAAAATGAGGATGAGCGGCATTCTCGCGAAGGACAATGACATGTATGCGTACCTCCGGACAAGCCAGGTAAGGAAACTGGATTTTTACGGTAAACTGGAGAAATGCATCATTGGCGCCTTGTTCGACAGTGAATATAAATTCAGTATCAAGGAGCTGAACGAGAAGGCATTGGCCGAAGGCATATCAAGTTCTACTGTAAAAGATATCCGCACGATATTGTATTTCTGGATTATCCGGAACTACATGGAAAAGACGTCTCTTTCAGAAGAATATATCGAAATCCGCATCAGGATGCCTCGCGAAAGGCTGGCTCAGTCGGCAGAGAACAGGCTGGCCGTCACGCGATATATCTTGGAGCAGTTCAAGTCCCAATCTCAGGAAGAAGGTCATGACATCAGTGTGAATTTCTCATTGGCCGAATTTGTCGAGGGATATAATTCCAGCTACCTTTTCCAGACCGGACAGGCCGGCATTGAGGATATTGAAGAAGCCTTGCTGTTTCTGGCGAAGACCGGTATAGTAAGCATCGAAGGCGGGTTCATGGTGCTGTACAACAAGATTGAACTTGAGCGCCTGAATTTCGACAGCAGAAGCCGCTATAAGAAAGAGGATTACAAGAATCTTGACGACTTCTACCGGCAGCGCATCCAGCAGATCCATATTGTCGGCAAATATGCGAACATGATGGTCGCCGACGAGAAAAAGGCGTTGGAATATGTCCACGACTACTTCACCATGGACTTCAAGGCGTTCATCAAACGCTATTTCGACAGCAAGGAAGCCGAGGAAATCAACCGCAACGTAAGCAAAAAGAAGTACGATGAGATTTTCGGCAGTCTGACCGGGGTGCAGAGCAGCATCATCAATGACAAAAATTCCCGTTTCATAGTCGTGCCGGCCGGTCCGGGAAGCGGAAAAACCTATGTGCTGGTCCGCAAATTGGCCTCCCTCATATTGATGGAAGACATAAAATCCGAGCAGCTGCTGATGCTGACTTTTTCACGCGCAGCCGCCACGGAATTTCACGCACGTCTTGCCCAGCTGATCGGAGGAGCTGCCAAATACGTGGAAATCAAGACATTCCATTCATATTGTTTCGACCTGCTCGGAAAAATAGGCACTGTCGAGGATTCGGACCATGTAGTAAGTGATGCCGTAACCGCGATAAGGGAAGGAAAGGTGGAACGCAGCCAGATCACCAAATCCATACTCGTCATCGATGAAGCGCAGGACATGAGCGCAGACGAGTTCGCCCTCGTGGAAATGCTTATAAATCAAAACGAAGACATGCGCGTAATCGCTGTAGGCGACGACGACCAGAACATATACGAATTCCGCGGCTCCGACTCCGGATACATGCGGCGGCTGATCTCGATGGGCGCGACCGTCTACAACATGACGGAAAATTTCCGCAGTTCCGACGAGGTCATAGCTGCCGCCAATGCGTTCGTGACCAGCATCCCGTACAGGCTGAAAGCCGTCCCGATAAAGGGCGTCCAGAACTCCTGCGGCAATGTCAATGTCCGTTTCCATCGTGCCTCCAATTACGAGCAAGCCATTGTCAATGAAATTGTTGCGGATGATTACGGTGGCCGCACCTGCGTATTGGCATTGACCAATGATGATGCACTGATCCTATCCGCATTGCTGAACCGTCATGGCCGCAAGACCCGTCTTATACAGTCGAAGGAAGGATTCAGCCTGACCGACCTGGCCGAACTGCATTTCTTCCTTTCCCTTGTGCGGAAGCCGGGATGCATCGACATTGACGAATCCGAATGTGAAAAAGCGAAAGCTGCGCTTCGAGAACAATATTCTGACAGTCAATATCTTGAGGTGGCATTGAATTGCATTGCCGGCTTCGAATCGGAAGGAAAGCATCTTTATTTGTCGGATTTCGAGTCTTATCTCCGCGAGTCGCAGCTGGAGACTTTCATTCCCGGCGGCGATTCGGAAATCATCGTTTCGACCATCCACAAGGCCAAAGGCCGAGAGTTTGACAATGTCTATGTCTCCCTCAAAGGACTTCGCGTGATTACCGACAAGGAGCGCCGTGCCGTCTATGTGGCCATGACCCGGGCCAAGAAAAACCTCTCCATACACTACGACAATCCGGCATTGTTCGACCGCAATGTGCTCTCTGCCGTCAATTATGCAATGGACGAAACCGACTATGGCCAGCCGGCGGAAATCCTTATACAAATGGGCCATAAAGACGTGGTTCTCAATGCTTTCATGAACAAGCGCATTGATTTTGCCGCCATTCATTCAGGGTGCGTCCTCAATGTCGGCGACGACGGACTTTACATGGGCTTCACGCGTGTCGTGAAATTTTCCGGGGCTTTCAGCAAAAAACTCCAGGCCCTGGGCGCCAAAGGCTACATCCCGTCATCCGCTAAAGTCCGCGTCCAGGTTTTCTGGCACCACGAAGACAAGGAGGTTACCCCGCCGAAATGGCATCACGACCTGATTCTCCTGCCAGATATTGTTCTGACAATGAAAACCCCGAAAGCTTAGAGCCTCCGGGGGTAACATAGTTTTATATTTTCATGCGATACATCATCGTGTGACGTATGCTTTCGGTGATGTTGTGGAATACGACATAGAGCCATTTTCCTTTGAAAGCAAGTCCTTCAGGCTCGTTTTCCTGGTCCTGAAAGTCCACGACAGCTTCTCTTTCTCCTGTAGCCAAGTCGATGATATGCAACTTGTTGCCATAAGGCGAGCAACCATCTGGAAGATATGCCTTTCCGCCTTTGATGACGCTACCTTGACTGATCATAAGACCTTCAATTTCAATGGTCTGAAGCACATCATCTTTAGTGAAATGCACCTCTCCGTTCTCATCGGAATCAGACAATTTCGGCAACGGAAGTTTTTTCAGGTATTTCGTTCCGAAATGACGGCCCCCGTAAACATATATGAACCCGTTTTCCGCGTCCACAATCCAGTCCATGGCAATCTTGAACTCGTCAGAATCATAGAAAAGCCTCTGGACTATCTTGGATCCTTCAGTCGTTATATCCGTCACGTAGCAGCTCCTTTGGCCCAGGCATTCGCAAACGTACAGGAGAGGGAACATTGAATCTTTTGAGTATTTCTCTTTTCCGAAACCTGCGCTGTTGCAATGTGAAGTATTCCCCTCAAGCATGAACGAATTCACATACTCGTTCTTCTTCATGTCGAGGACAATGCACATGCCTCTGTTCCGCAGAGAGAATCCATAACGTCCGCTGATTGCAAAACCTTGAGGGGCTCCTTTCAGCTGGATGTCCTCCGGAAGGACATTGTCATAATCGTAAACCAATTCGCTCTTGGATGGAGGAATGCCGGGAAGTTTTTCGGTTTTTTTCTCCTGGGCTGGCGATGAGATTGTTGCCAGCAGCAGGAGTGATGTTGTCAATGCTGTGAATTTCATATAGTTGAATGTTATTTTGAAATTTTTGATCCTGTGTAGTTGTCAGCCTTGCCATATTTGAATGCCAGCGAAACCACTGTCCCGGGAATATCGCTGATGTGAGCCTTGACCATCTTGTCATAGGTTTCCGGATCAATGTTGTTCTGCCTGATGGAGGTAAGAGTTTTCTTTGCCAGATCGCAGATGAACAGGTGCCCGTCAGAGAAAGCCACGCCGAGCTGACTGGCATTGCCGTTCTGGATCATTGAAACAATTTTGCCTGAAGGTGCGTTGCTGTCCTTGCTGAAATCATGGTAGAGATATACGGTTCCAGTGTCGAAATGATAAAAGTATACCCTGCTGCCGACATTGAAGAAAACATAGAGTTCATCGTTGTAGTCAGTGCCCGAGCCGCGCGGGATACAGAACTGGGAATCAGCGTCAATCGCATAACCGGTAATGGACTTCTGCTGCAAGTCCGACACTGTAATATGGGAATTGGCGTTATTCAGATCCAGTTTCGACGTATTGACATAGAAAGAACCTGACTTTTCCAACACATTGGCCAGACGCAGCGACCGCATGACCCCTTCCTGATATGTCTGGGCGTAACGCATCTTCACATCGGCCGCCATGCCTGAACAGAAATCGAGACCTTCTTCGAATTCCACATCGGCTGCCTTGTCGAAGGCAGGAATCTGGAGCGGAATTGTCGTGGTCGTGTAATATGCCAGCCATCTGTTATGTGCACCGTCAAATAATGGGGTGAAATATGAATTCGCACCAGGGAATGTCATGCAGGTGAACTTTGCAGGGCCGCCTGCAGAAATATAAGGCTCCGTGGAGTACATGCCGCTCTGGAATGCTGCGGAATAGCCGGTCTTGCTGATTCTGTCATATATGTTGCCGTTCTCCGTCAAAACCAGATCCGGTCCGCGGTGAGTGTAACCGATGGCCTTAATCTTGAAGCTGCCGTCTTCAGCAGGGAATTTTCCTCCGATGAATTCGTCAGCTACATTGATGACTTTCTTGAATGAAGAACCGTCCAGAACTACAGAACCCTCTCCTCCGTTCTGGATGATGGTCACCTGGTCGGTCTTGCGGATACCCTGGCAGGCGATGCCGACGGGAGAAGAACCGAGCGGAGCGCCCGGGAACATCGTGGCATATATATCAGGATAAGACTTGAATGTGCTCAGGTTCACGAAGCTGAGTTTGGACGATCCGTCAGCTCCCTCTGAAAGAACCAGCCAGCCCAGGAAGAATTCGCTGTTGGCCGTCATCTTGAAATCACGGCCATATACGAGTCCCGTTTTCTTGTCTGTCATCTGAAAAGTCAGATAATGGTCGCCAGCTTCCGTAAACAGATGCTTGAGAACGCGTTCCGTAGATATGACTTCCCGCCCATTGTCTGTCCATTTGTAGTTGTAGTCAGCCTCTGAAGTGCCGCCCCATTCGATTACAGGCTCGTAAGTGCCTTCCACGCCGACAGAGAAGGAAATGGCATCATCTGCCGCGATGCTGACTCCTGCGAGCGGAATCTGAAAATCCCGCGAATCATCCTTGTAGCATGAGCTGACGGCTGCAGTAAATGCCAATAAGGATATGATATATTTAAGTTTCATCGTATCAATCATTTATGTTAACAACATTTTTCATCAGGCAATTACGGTAATTTCCGTCCCGTCTTCTTCCAATGCCGGATTGCCGGCAGCCTTCCTGTCTTCGAGATATTTCTTGAATACCAATGTGTAATGACGTATCAGACTGTTGTCAGCCCCGTCAAGATCCACCTTTACGACTTCCAGAAAGAGCTTGTACTTCGCATCGGAATACGGACCGAGATAATACGCGCTTACCGAAGAATTCCACCATGAAGGTTTGACGAGATTGTTGTGGAACCAGATTATCGCGACCCTTGAGTCGGTCATGCCCAATTTGAAATCGGGAGTCTCCTCCAATTCCAGCACGATTCTCACTTTCTCATTATCCAGTTTGGAGGAATAGTTCAGCTTTACGTAGAACGTATCCACCTGGCTTTCCGGACGGAATGTGAATTTTTCCGCCAATGAGTAATCTCCATCTCCCGCAGTGGTGTATTCTTTCAGCACATTGACGGAAAAAGTCCCTTCGGAAGTGCTGTAACCGGTACTTTTTACTACGATAGGGTATTCGATCACCTTCTGTCCGGGATAGGAATAGAAGGATACGTCAGAAGAATCTTGTTCCGCCTTGGCAAAATAAATATATCGTTCTCCGGACACCTCTTTGTACGTAGGTATATTCTCTTTGGCGCATGCTGCCACAATCAGCGCAGCAGCCAATAATATCTTTGTATATTTCATTTCAAGTCCCTCCATTAATAATACGCAGTCTCTGAATCAGGAAGCGGCAGCACGTACCAATCAGACGTGACCGTCTTTCCTGCAGGAGTGCCATCGTAGATTACATGCCAGTCAAGCTTCTTCAAGAAACAGTAAGTCGTACCGCGTGTGAGAAAGTCCCGCTGGGCTTCATTTACCAGTGTATTCATGAATGAATCCAAATCAGTGTCGGAAAGCGGAGCTGTGCATCCTCTGGCATCGCGGATCTTCTTGAGCGTGGCATCCGCTCCGGCAATATCACCGTCATGTGCCTGACATTCAGCCTTGATATAGAATACTTCAGGCAATTCCATGACAGGAAGAAGCGGGTTGCTGTATTGGCTGACGGTCCTGTTTTCCGACTTGTCCCAGACACGGTAGGTCTTGGTCGAAGAATTATACAATTCAGTATAGCGGTAGTCCGTAGACTCGTCGCCGGCAAAAAGATATTTCAGTTCCACCATTTTGTTGTACGACTTACCTGCAATAGACGTATAATTGTCACAGACCTGGTCGTTCCAGAATGCGCATATAGGTTCAGGCCTGCGTTTTCCGTCAATACGTCCCGTCGTCGCCTTCGGATTGGAATTGTACAGGTTGAACTGGTATTCCACCACCCAATCATTGATGATGGTATCCGCATAGATTTCGGCATTTTCGAAATCTCTCAAGTAAGAGTAAACCCTGGCGAGCAAGCCGGTTGCGCTCCAATAATTGAAGCGGTAGCCTCTGAACGCGAAAAATCCGTCTCCGAAAGCATTGTCTCGCTTGCCTCCGTTGGAATGAATGTTGCCGACGCCCTGGAAAAGTACATAATCCATGTTGTCAAGGCGCATCGTTCCCGAGACGAAATTACTCTTGTTCCTGAGTTCGTCAATGTCGATGGGCGCAAGCTGCTCCTGCGCATACTTCAAATCTTCGATGACCAGGTCAATGTATTCCTTCATGGATTTGTACGCCGGCTTCAGGTCAGGATAAGAAGTGACATACGGAAGAGCCTGTCCGTCATAACCTGTAACTGGAGCAGGAACGAAAAGCTGCAGCATCTCGAAATGCAGAAGACCGCGTATGCCCCTGGCTTCCGCCATAATCATCTGCTTTTCCCACGGATATTCGAATGCCTCGTCACAACCTTCGATTTTCTGCAGCAATTCATTGCAGTTGGCAATAGCATAATAAGCCTTGCTCCAGATGGTATTTGAAAGGCTGCGTGCAGCACTGTTGTCGAAACTCTCCTCGTTGAGAATTGCACGGTAGGAAGTTACGCAGTTTCCTGCCTTATAGTTCCAGCTCAATGTGCTTTTGAGCCCCCACGTAAGTTCCTGCCCGTAGAGGGATGATGAGGCCAAAGTCTTATAAATGCCGACCAAGGCGCTTCTGTAGCCTTTTGTGGAAGCAAATGCATCATCTTCGAAGACTTCTTCTTCCGAGCCCACATTCAGCCAATTGTTGCATGACACGGACATCAGAAGAGCGGCCAATATGCAATATATTATTCTTGTTTTTTTCATAACTGAGCAATTATAAGGTTACATTCAAGCTGATGTTGAAGGATCTGGCATAAGGATAGGTGGTTCCACGCTCCTGCCTGATGGAAGATACGGTAAATATGTTTTCAGCATTGAACTGAAGACGCAGAGCATCGATTCCGATCCGTTTTATCAAATTATGGTCGAACTGGTAACCGAGCGACAGCGAAGACATCGTCATTTCATTGTCATCCTGGACAAATCTCGATGTAGGTCTGGTAGTATAGGTGCGGTCCTTTATGCTCTTGAGAGTCGCATTGTCTCCAGGCTTGATCCATCGGTCAGTCAAGATGCGCACGTCGCCGTTATATTTCTCCAAATCCACATTTTCGATGGCAACCAATGTGCTGTTATACGCCTGGCCTCCACATCGGAAAGCCATTGTCGTGTAAAGCGTCCAATTGCGCCAGCGGAGATTGAAACCAAATGAACCGGACAGTTTCGGGTCATAGTCGCCCAAGCATTGTTGCTCTGAAGAAGACCAATCGTAAGTAACTGTACCGTCGCGTTTTACGTAAAGCTCTTTTCCGTTCGCAGGGTCAATGCCGAGGGATTTCATGCCGTAAATGGCAGAAAGCGAATTTCCGACTTCATATTTGGTGAAAGGCTGGCTGTATTTGCTGTCTGACGATGAAGACGAATATCCCTTGAAGAACGAGTCGATGCTGGAGTTGTAGTCCTTCAACGCATCGCCTATCTCCTTGATGGTGTTGGTGTTCCTGTTCATATAAGTAAACACGTATACATCCCAGTCACGATTGGAAAATGCTCTCACATTGACCCTGATGTCAGCACCTTGGTTCAATACTTTTCCGAGGTTTCCCTTATATGACGTAAATCCTGAAGAAGACGGGATGGAAACGGATTCTACCTGGTCGGTAGTCAGCTCATGATACCAGTCGAACATGACTGTTACTGAATTTTGCAGGAATGAAAGTTCGGTACCGACATTGAGCTTGTTTACCTTTTCCCATTTAAGATTCTCATTGCCTAGAGCCTTCAGGGACATTCCCCACTGGTCGATATAAGGATTGTCATACATGATTTCATATGTGGTCCTGGCCTGGTACGGGCTGAAATTAGCCTTTCCGGTCACTCCATAGGTAGCTTTGACCTTGAACCTGTCGACCCAGCTCACATTTTTCAGAAATGCATAATTGTGGAGGTTCAGTCCTGCTCCTGAAGACCAGAAAAGTCCCATTTTCTTTTTTGCGCCGAAGGCTGAAGAACCCTCATATCTTCCTGAGATGTCCAGAAGATAAATATCATCGTATGACCAGTTGCCCTGGAGATATGTGCCGAAACGGCGGGAATTGCTGTCGCTGAAAGTTGGCTTCTCCTTGATTTTGAGCGCATTGCTCGGCGAAGCCTTAGCTCCTTCCACGAATCCCAGATACGTCGAATATTGCGAACTGGACTTGGTTTCCGACGCTTCAACACCAAGGGAGGCATTGATGTTGTTCTTCTTTAGATTCCTGTTATAGGAGAGCATTCCGTTCAATGTCCACCTTGAGGAACGGATGTCGCCATCCTTATATTGTCCTTTCTCTTTTACATCGGTTTTCGTGTACACGCCTGACGCAGGGTCTGTAAAAGTACCGTCATCCTGAACCTTATATGAGGCGCTGAAAGTTCCTTTGGCCATGAGGTAAGGCGTGATCTTCCATCTGAGGCTGAGGTTGTCGATGAATTCACGGTAGGATGACTTGCTGAAACTGTTCAGCGTAGCTTCATAAAGAGGATTGGTCACATACACCGGCTCACTGATGGATGAACGGATGTTCCTGTATATGCTGAACACTTTATAGTAATGATCCGTATCCGGGTCGACTGGCGAAAGGTAAGGTTTCATCCTCACATAGTCGGAAAATGCCCCGTAAGGGGAGTCTGATGCGTTCACGACATTGAAAGAAGCCTTGTTTCTGATCTGCAGCGTGCGGTAGCGGTAGTCCAGCGACATGGACGCGCCGTAGGTCTTTCTGGAAGAACCTTTCATGACTCCATCCTTGCTTTGGTAATTTATGTCCGCACTCCAGCGAAGCGCGTCCGAACCGCCGCTGACGGAAAGATAATGCTTATGGTTCAATGCCGTACGCACCGGTTTTGCAATCCAGTCGGTATCCACGCCTCTGATTACATTGTTGTACAGTTCGCCGTAGTTGATGAGACCGCCGGCATTCTTGTCATCGGCCGTCGCCTCGAACAGTCCGGCATAATGTTCAGCTTCCAATGCTTGCTTGGCATTCATTAGATGATAGCTGCCCAGATCCGGAATTTCCACGGAAGTAGTGTTCGAATAGGTGAGATGGACTGCGCCAGGTTCAGGCGTAACTGTCTCAATGACAATGACTCCATTGGCAGCTCTGGAGCCATAGACGGCCGTTGCGGCTGCATCTTTAAGAGTCGTGACGCTTTTCACGCGATTCATGTCCAAGTCGTAGATCGTGGCTTGGTCCACTTCGAAACCATCCAATATGAAGACAGGTGCGCTAGGATTGTTTTTCAATGCGAATTCACTCACGTCTCCGGTTACCTTGTCCAGTTCCTTGACTTCGGATACACCGGAACGTCCTCTTATATAATATTCTGACATATTGTTCGGGTTGGAGCCCTGAGCATTGTCAGTAATCATTTTGAAGGACGGGTCGAATGCGCTAAGCGCCTTCATCAAGTCGGTCGTGGAGACCTTCATCAAGTCTTCCCGTCCCACGGTTGTGGATGTTCCTGTGAAGCTGTCCTTACGGATGTTGGCATAACCGGTCACGACGACGTTGTCCAGGCTGTTGGAATCGTCTTCCAATGTGATTTTAATTCCGTCATGAAGTGAAGAATAGGGGATTTCCTTCGGCTTCATTCCGACAAATGAAAAGACGATTACGGTAGAAGGTGTCGGTTTCAGACGAATCGTGAATTTGCCGTCCACATCCGTCGCGACACCGTTTGCAGTGCCTTTTACCAGAACTGAAGCGCCTGGCAGAGGTTCGGAAGATTTGTCCAAAACTGTACCCGTCAAGGTTACAGCAGCTCCTGAAGAAGCATCTTGGGCATCAACTGTCATAGTGGACAATAAACACCATGACACGAGAATCAATACGATTCTCAGGGAGTAAGTTCGTTTACCCATAGGCAATTGTTATTGAATAATTTTACATTAAGCCCTTACAATGTCGGAATAAAAATTTATATATACAATGTTTTTTTTCGAAGAAACCGTTTCAACATTTTCCCCCATTGATTAAATTTGTACTTACGAAACGAAATACAAACCATATAAAAATGAAAACAAGATTATTGACATTTGCATTGATGATGTCTGCGTTCGGAACTTATGCGCAGACACCGGAGTACCTTCCTACGTGGCAGGAAGGCTATTTGGACATTCATACCATCGCTACCGGAAGGGGTGACGCGACATTGATAGTGATGCCGGACGGTACGACCATGATGATAGATGCCGGGGACAATGCGAAAGCGAAAGATACCCAACATCCGGATGCGACCAAAATGCCGGGCGAGTGGCAGGCCATCTATATCAAGCATTTCCTGTCACAGCTGCCGGATAAGGAAAACCTTGACTATGCCATGGTTACGCATCTGCATAACGACCATATCGGAACAGCCAAGGATATGATTCCGGGGGAGCATGGTTTCGGTCTGTCCGGAATCACACAGGTGGGAAGCCTGATCCATTTCAATACTTTCGTGGACAGGGGCTATCCTGACTATGATTTTCCATCCAGAGGAAAAGTGCTTGGCGCCGACAAAGGCTTCATCGAGGAGTACATGAAATTCGTGAACTACTCGGCTGCCAACGGGACCGACGCCCAGAAATTCCAGGTCGGAAGCAACCGTCAGTTCACTATGGTCAATGACCCTAAGAAATACGCCAAGTCATTCGAAATCAGGAATCTCTGTGCCAACGGAGAGGTGTGGACCGGAAAGGGCAAGAAGTCTGTGAAGATGTACAGCGGCGATCCGCTTCTGTTCGACGAGAACATGAATTCCTGCGCAATCCGTCTCCGTTACGGCAAGTTCTCATATTACAACGGCGGTGACCTTTCAGGTGGCAATTGGCCTCTGTACAAATCACAGGAACGTGATTTCGAGACCCCTGTGGCCAAAGTCTGCGGCAAGGTGACTGTCATGAAGGCGAATCACCACGGATATTTCGATACCTGCAATGCCTTTTTCATGCAGACATTGTCTCCGAAGGTCATTGTCATTGATGCGCGCAGCGAGAATCATCCTGTCGCTTCCACAATGACGAGAATCACGGATCCGCAGGTCTGGAGAGGTGACCGCGACTATTATATAACGGTGGACCAGTCAAGGGAGAAGCTCGGTGAAAAGCTCTGGAGCAATTTCAAGCCGTGGGGACACATTGTCATTAGAGTCTATCCGGGCGGCAACAGCTACCAGATTTTCGTTCTCGATGCCGACACCACCGACTATCGTGTAAAATACAAATCAGAAATAGTTACACTCTAGTCACTCACATGCATTGTCAATACCGGGATGAACCTCGTGAGGCAATAGAACGCGGCGACGGCGGCGATTATACCGCCGACATAACCCACTGAAGCTACGCCGGCATTGGCGCAGACTGTTCCTCCGACGAGGGCTCCTGCACCGATGCCGACATTGTATATACCTGAGTAGATGGACATTGCGATAGCTGTGCCGTGAGGCGCGATCTGGATGATTTCGGATTGGAACGCAAGATTGTAGCTGTTTATGGCGAGTCCCCAGAGGATGCAGACGATGATTATGCAAGCCGGATTGAACGCTGCCGGACGAAGCAGGAGTACGAATGTGCAGATGCCCAGCAGAGCGAACCTGATGAATGCCAGATTATGCCTGTCATAATATCTGGAGAAGAACCAGCTTCCGATGATTCCCACGACGCCGAAAGCGGAAAGGACCATGGTAATCCAGCCGTCGGAAAGTCCTGCGATCTGGCCGAGGAAAGGTTCAATGTAGCTGTACGCGGTATAATGACCGGTTATGGCGACGATTGTCAGGACATAGATGCAGCGTAGCGCCGGCGACTTCAGAAGCGTAGGCAACGACTTGAAAGACACGTCATTGTCACTCGGCATTTTCGGAAGCGCGACAGCGAGGAACATGAAAATTACCGCGGAAACCGCTGCAATGAAGAGGAAAGTCGTACGCCAGCCGACCATGAGGCCGATTGCACGTCCCAGCGGCAGACCGACGATCATCGCGACCGACGAGCCCGTAATAATAAGGCTCAATGCCAATGAACGTTTGCCTTCGGGTGCCACACGTACAGCCAGCGGAGTCACGATGGACCAGAATATGGCGTGTGCGCACGCAACGCCGACTCTCGACAGCATCAGCATGTAATAACCGGATGAAACACCTGAAACTATATGACTGACAATGAATAACGCCACTACCGACAGCAGTAGTTTCTTGTTTTCCGTCTTCGAGAATGCCAGCATCAATGGCAGCGAGGCCAATGCCACTACCCAGGCGTAGACGGTAATCAGCAGTCCAGCCTTGGACTCGGAAATCGAAAAATCATTGGCAATATCGGTAAGCAGCCCTATCGGAATGAACTCCGAAGTGTTGAAGATAAATGTCGAAAATGTCAGGCTTATAACCGGAAGCCATCTTAAAAAGGTCCCTCTGACCTTGTCCTGTGCTTTCATAATTCTCCTAAAAAATCGCGCAAAAATAAGTTATTTGAATTTCAATGCAATGTATTAATTCGTTTAAAATTCAATTTAAACGAAACAATGTCCGGCCACGTCTTTGTAATCGGGAAAAAAAGTCTTAAATTCGCATCCTGAAATATAGAAAACAGATTTCAGACAATGAAGAAAGGAACATTATTCACCATGTCGTGGCCTGGATACCTCCAGGGTCGTTCCATTATTATTTTTATTGACTGACAAATGATTGACCGTTCCCGAAAGGGATGGTCTTTTTTTTATATATTTGTACAAGGGGATTTTTGAAACTTGAATAATTGAAATACGAAATGGAAAAAAAACTTCGCGCAACACTCCGTCTGCAGAACGGAATGGAACTGGAAGGATGGTCATTCGGATATGACAAACCATGCAACGGAGAAGTGGTGTTCTCCACGGCAATGGTAGGCTATCCGGAAAGTTTGACTGACCCGTCCTATTCAGGTCAGATTCTCTGTGTCACATATCCTCTTATAGGAAACTACGGTGTTCCGGACGAGGGAGTTGACCAGTATGGCATTTCCAGGAACCTCGAATCGGAAAAGATCTGGGTCCGTGGCCTTGTCATATCTGAATACTCATTGAAATACAGCCATTGGGATGCTGTAAAGAGCCTTGACGAGTGGATGAAAGAGCAGAAAATTCCGGGAATCTATGGCGTGGACACAAGAGAAATTACCAAGATGCTGAGGGACAACGGCTCCATGCTCGGACAGATTGTTCCTGAAGGCGAGTCTGCCGCTGCGGAGGTTCCTGATCCGAACAAGGAGAACCAGATAGACATCGTAAGTTGCAAAGAAGTAATTCATTATGGTTCGGGCGACAAGAAAGTCGTATTAGTGGACTGCGGCGTGAAGCACAACATCCTCCGCTGCTTCGTGGACAGGGGAGTGGAACTTATCCGAGTGCCGTGGGACTATGATTTCCTTTCACTCGACTATGACGGACTTTTCATTTCCAACGGCCCCGGAAACCCTGAATTCTGCCAGAAGACAGTAGACAATCTGCGTATCGCAATGCAGCAGGACAAGCCGATTTTCGGTATCTGCATGGGAAACCAGCTGATGGCAAGGGCAGCCGGAGCTACGACATATAAGCTGAAATACGGTCACAGAAGCCATAACCAGCCTGTACGCATGATCGGCACGAACAGCTGTTACATCACATCGCAGAACCATGGATATGCAGTTGACGACTCCGCACTCGGAAGCGATTGGGAGCCATGGTTTGTCAACATGAATGACGGCACCAATGAGGGTATCCGCCACAAGTCCAAACCGTTCTGTTCCGTACAGTTCCATCCTGAAGCCTCAAGCGGTCCTACAGATACGGAGTTCCTGTTCGACGAATTCATCAGCAAAATCAAATAAATCCACTGAGAAACATGAAAAATCCTAATATAAGAAAAGTCCTCATCCTCGGTTCCGGTGCATTGAAAATCGGACAGGCAGGAGAATTCGATTATTCCGGTTCACAGGCGCTCAAGGCTTTGCGCGAAGAAGGCATTGAGACAGTCCTGATCAACCCGAACATTGCCACGGTCCAGACATCTGAAGGAGTCGCAGACAAGATCTACTTCCTTCCGGTAACGCCTTTCTTTGTGGAAAAAGTCATTGCCAAAGAGCGTCCGCAGGGAATCCTGCTCTCTTTCGGCGGTCAGACGGCATTGAACTGCGGCGTGGAACTGTATGAAAATCACATACTTGAGAAATATGACGTTCAGGTTCTGGGTACTCCTGTCCAGGCTATCATGGATACGGAAGACAGGGAACTTTTCGTGAACAAGCTTGATGAAATCAATGTCAAGACCATCAAGTCGCATCCGGCAGAAAACATGGAAGAGGCCCGCAAGGCCGCACATGAATTGGGCTACCCTCTTATCGTAAGAGCCGCTTATGCTCTCGGAGGACTCGGCTCAGGATTCTGCGACAACGACGAGCAGCTTGAGGAATTGTGTACCAAGGCATTCTCCTTCTCGCCCCAGGTACTTGTGGAGAAATCTCTCAAGGGCTGGAAAGAGATTGAGTATGAGGTAGTCAGGGACAAATACGACAACTGTATCACAGTCTGCAACATGGAGAACTTCGACCCTCTCGGAATCCATACAGGAGAGAGTATCGTTGTAGCTCCTTCCCAGACACTTTCGAACAAGGACTATTACTTCCTGCGTGAACTCTCCATCAGGATCGTGCGCCACATCGGCATTGTCGGAGAGTGTAATGTTCAGTATGCATACGATCCTAATGCCATGGATTACAGGGTGATAGAGGTCAATGCACGTCTTTCCAGATCATCCGCATTGGCATCCAAGGCTACCGGTTATCCGCTGGCATTCGTGGCTGCGAAACTCGGTCTCGGCTACGGTCTCTTCGACTTGAAGAACTCCGTTACCAAGACGACTCCTGCATTCTTCGAACCTGCGCTTGACTATATCGTCTGCAAAATCCCGCGTTGGGACCTTTCCAAATTCCACGGCGTGTCCAGGAAGATCGGTTCCAGCATGAAGAGTGTCGGCGAGGTCATGGCAATCGGACGTTCATTCGAAGAGGCAATCCAGAAGGGCCTCCGCATGATCGGCCAGGGAGCACACGGATTCGTGGGAAACAAGGAACTTCAGGTGGCCAATGTCGATGAAGCATTGAAAGAGCCTACCGACAGACGTATCTTTGTGATTTCCAAGGCAATGCGCGCCGGCTACACCGTCGACCAGATTCATGAGCTCACCAAGATTGACAAGTGGTTCCTCGAAAAACTCGAGAACATCGTCTCCACCTACAACGAGATGAATACCTACGACAATGTCGAGTCAATGCCTCTTGACCTTCTGCGCCAGGCGAAATGCCAGGGATTCTCGGACTTCCAGATCCAGAGGGCATTGTTCAAGGACAACGGTGATTTCCGCGCCAACCAGGACATTGTCCGTGCATGGAGAAAATCACATGGCATCGTGCCTGTAGTCAAGCAGATTGACACTCTCGCGGCAGAGTTTCCGGCAGCGACGAACTACCTGTACCTTACTTATAACGGCACATTCAATGACATCAAGTTCGAAAATGACGGCAAATCCGTAGTCGTTCTCGGTTCAGGTGCATACCGTATCGGAAGTTCGGTAGAATTCGACTGGTGCTCCGTGAACTGCATTGAAACAATCCGCAAGGAAGGCTACAGGGGAGTGCTTATCAATTATAACCCTGAGACCGTTTCCACGGACTATGACATGTGCGACAGGCTCTATTTCGATGAGCTTACCTTCGAACGTGTGATGGACATCATTGAGCTGGAAACTCCTCATGGCGTCGTGGTTTCCGTGGGCGGACAGATTCCTAACAACCTGGCGCTCAGGCTAGACAAGAACGGCGTTCCTATCCTCGGGACCAAGGCGAAGGACATTGACAAGGCTGAGGACAGGAACAAGTTCTCCAGCATCGTGGATTCCCTCGGCGTGGACCAGCCTGAATGGAGCGAGCTTACGACAATGGATGACGTGGACAAGTTCATCGACAAGGTAGGCTTCCCTGTGCTCGTGCGTCCGTCTTACGTGCTTTCAGGCGCTGCCATGAACGTCTGCTATGATGAGGAGCAGCTCAGGCATTTCCTCTCTCTGGCATCCGACGTGTCTCAGGAGCATCCTGTGGTCATCAGCAAGTTCATGGACCGCTGCAAGGAAATCGAGTTCGACGCCGTTGCGGATGGCGGTGAAATACTCGCTTACGCAATTTCCGAGCATATCGAGTATGCCGGCGTGCACTCCGGTGATGCCACGATCCAGTTCCCTCCTCAGAAACTTTACGTGGAGACGGTCCGCAGAATCAAGAAGATTGCCCGCAAGATTGCAGGTGCGCTTCAGATTTCCGGTCCTTTCAATATCCAGTTCCTCGCCAAAGAGAACAAGATCAAGGTCATCGAGTGCAACCTGCGTGCATCACGAAGCTTCCCGTTCGTTTCCAAGGTACTGAAAATCAATTTCATCGAGCTTGCTACCAAGGTAATGCTGGAGAAACATCCGGCTGCACCGCAGAAGAGTGCATTTGACCTGGATTACGTGGGTGTGAAGTCCTCGCAGTTCTCATTCGCACGTCTGGAGGAAGCAGACCCTATGCTCGGCGTGGACATGTCATCTACCGGCGAGGTGGGATGTATCGGTGACAACCTGGATGAGGCCCTTCTCAAGTCCATCCTATCTGTCGGCAATACGATTCCTGCGAAACGTATCTTGCTCTCTACCGGTGATGCCTTGCAGAAGGCGGATATGCTTACAGCATGCAAGATGCTTGCAGAGAAAGGTTATGAGCTTTATGCAACTGGCGGCACATACAAGTATTTCATCGAGAACAGCATACCTTGCCAGCGTGTACTTTGGCCGGCAGAAGCCAAGAATCCGGCAATGGCCAATCTGTTCCCGTCAGCACTCGACATGATCCGCAACAAGGAGGCTGACATGGTAATCAATATCCCTAAGAACTTCAGCGAAGAAGAGCTTTACAACGGTTACCAGATCAGGCGCAATTCCATCGACAGCAATATTCCGCTCTTTACCAATGCCCGTCTGGCGACAGCGTTCATCAGAGCGTTCTGTTCAATGTCAATGGATGACATCCAGATCAAGTCCTGGGACGAGTATTAATAGACAAAACACAATAAAAAAACCGCCGATAGCAATACCGGCGGTTTTTTTATTGTCATGCTGCGACTAATAGTCGTAGTTCTTGGCATCCATCGGAGAGACCTTGTTCATGTTGTCCAGAAGATCCTCATTGGTCTGATACTGGTCCATGAGCTGAATCATGAAATTCATGGCCTCTGTAGCATTCATCTCTGCAAGCAGCTTCCTGAGAATCCAGATGCGCTGAGCCTGGTCAGGCGAGTAGAGAAGGTCATCACGGCGGGTACTTGAAAGAACCACATTGACAGCAGGGAAAATACGCCTGTTGGCAAGAGTCCTGTCCAGCTGAAGTTCCATGTTGCCGGTACCCTTGAACTCCTCGAAAATCACATCGTCCATTTTGGAACCGGTATCTGTCAATGCCGTGGCAAGGATTGTCAGAGAACCGCCGCCCTCGATGTTACGTGCCGCACCGAAGAATCTCTTAGGTTTCTGCAATGCGTTGGCATCCACACCTCCGGTAAGAACTTTTCCGGATGCAGGCTGTACAGTATTGTAAGCACGAGCAAGACGGGTGATGGAATCCAGGAGGATTACCACGTCATGACCGCATTCTACCAGACGGCGCGCTTTTTCGAGCACCATGTTGGCCACCTTCACGTGTCTTTCTGCCGGCTCGTCAAATGTGGAAGCCACGACCTCGGCTTTTACGCTGCGGCTCATGTCGGTAACCTCCTCAGGGCGCTCGTCGATCAGGAGCACGATTTCATATACCTCCGGATGATTGTCCGCGATGGCATTGGCTATAGACTTGAGCAATACGGTCTTACCGGTCTTCGGCTGTGCCACGATAAGTCCGCGCTGTCCCTTTCCGATAGGGGTAAACATATCCACGATACGGCATGAAAGGTCATGTTCGTGTCCATGTCCGAGAAGATTGAACTTCTCATCCGGGAAAAGCGGAGTCAGGAAATCGAACGGAACCCTGTCACGGATGAATTCTGGAGTACGTCCGTTGATGAAATCAATCTTCACGAGAGGGAAGTACTTGTCACCTTCTTTCGGAGGACGGATTTCTCCTGTAACGGTGTCGCCGTTCTTCAGGGCATTGTTCTTTATCTGGCTCTGGGACACGTAGATGTCATCAGGAGAGTTCAGATAGTTGTAATCAGATGACCTGAGGAATCCATAACCGTCAGGCATGATTTCCAGAACACCCGTAGCCCTTACGGTTCCCTCGAACTCGATCTTCGGCTTCGGTGCCGGGCGCTGCTGCTCCTGATTTGCATTGTTCTGAGGCTTCGGCTGCTGTGCATTGGCATTATTGCCGTTGTTGCCGTTGTTGCCATTCTGCGCCGGAACCTGATTGTTGTTTCCGTTAGGATTATTGTTGTTGAATTTCTTCTTTTTCGGAGGAAGAGGAGGAAGCACGATCTTATGCCTGTCAGCATATACGATTTCTTCCTTAGGCTGCTGTGCAGGCTGTGCCTTAGGTGCATTTTCCTCCGGCTTGACCTGTGGCTTGGCAGGAACGGCCTCAGGTTTTACCTCTGCAACAGGTTTGACCTGCTCCTGAGCGGCAGCTTTCTCCTGATCTTTCGGCTTTCTGCCACGTTTCTTCTGTGCAGGCTGCTCTGCAGGTGTCTCCTGAGCCTTCTTTACTTCTTTGGCAGGCACTTCACCTGCTTGTTTCTGTGTCGTCGGCTTGGTTTCAGTTGTTTTTTTCGCCGGGCGTCCTTGCTTTGCTTTAGGTTTGGCCTCTACAGCAGGTTCCGCTGCAGGTTTTGGAGTCTCTGCCGGCTTCTTCGCTGTTTCCTCTTTACGAGGGCGGCCCCTTTTCTTCTTCTGGGACGGCTCCGGATCAGGAACTTTAGATGCAATTTTAGCTTCTTCATCCAGAATCGCATAACCAAGTTCCATAAGGTCCATATCCTTAGCCTTCTTGATTTTAAGTTCGTTACCAAGGGCTCTGAGCTGCTCTTCAGTCATTGAACTCAACTCTATAAGAGTGTGTGGCATATAATAAAATGTATTTGAGTACTACTGTACAATGATAAAAATCTACTTTGATGAAATTGCCGTTTCCGGAATTGACTATCCGAATAACAGCCAAACAACAGATGGGAAACGTTTGAGTCTCCCTATTGATCCGACAAATATACGAAATAATATTTAAAAACCAAACACTATCTGTCCCAATAACTGGTGCTCTTCTTGAATTTAAGCAGGTCGGAGAGAGCCGCGGCATTGGCTGCAATCCTGAAGCTCCAGGACTGCCATGTACCCGTCGGCACCCATGAAACCTGAATGTTGAAGCAATGCAGGTCGTATGATGCGCTCAACTGCGTCGTGGTCATCTTCATCGCCATGAGGTCGAATCCGGTAGTCGCGTTCAATGACAGTTTCGGTGTCAGTTTGACATTGCCTGAAACTCCCAGGGTCTGCGTATATCTGTTGTTCGTAATCAGCTGGCCGTTAGTGTATTGGTACGACTTGCTGTAAGAGAACGAATAGTTGAAATTGACCGACCATGGAATGTTCGGATTCGTATAATACAACCAACCTCCAGGGATATATTCTCCGGTTATAGGATGATAATATATTCTTTTGTAATAATCCGCACTGTTCTGTTGTGCGCCGCCGTCGCCGCCTTCAGCCTTCGAACCGTCATTGCCGTTGATGGCGCCTTTTCCTGAAAGCGAGTAGGACAATGATGCACTGGCATTGGTCAGCCGCAACGGCTTGTTCCAGCCCATCGTCTGGACATTGAACTTGTTGATCTTGCGTCCGCGCTCGTCGATTGCATAAGGGTCGAAGTTAACGTTTCCGCTGATGCCGATCTTCTCGAATACGGAAGTCGACATTGAAATTCCTATATTATTGAGTTTCAATGAATCCGCGAGGAAGTTATATCCCGTGCTGATGCTGAGCTGGTCGATAAGCTTTACTTTTTTCACGCCCGCGCCTGTCGTGTCGCGCAAGTCTCGCACCTTGGCTTCAAGGTTGTTGCCGATGGAAAGGCTCATTGTCGCGGATTTGCCCTTTCCCGGTGGGGAATACAGCTGTCCGCTGTATATATTGTAGTCGTAAGACTTCTCCACGCCGGCCTTGTCCGTATATACCAATGTCCTGTAACCGTTTGCGTATGTTCCTTTCTCAGGGCTGAACGAGAATGACATGGAAGGGGAGACCACATGCCTGATGGCCTGGATCTTATGCGCCTTTCCGAAATTGAACATACCGTAAAGCCTGGTGCTCATGGACAAGCTTCCGGAGTAGTTCTGGCTTATGCCGAATGTGCTGAATTGTCCGGCATCATGCGATTCCACCCTGTCCGTCTCCGGATTGTATTCATAATCGGTCTTCCTGAAGAACCAGTTCTGGCCATAGCTTACACTCGGTGTGAAGTTCAGATACTTTGCAAGCGTAAAGTTCGGCAGACCTATCTGGAAGTTGTGCGTCATTCCGTTCTGGAACTTGTCCATGAATCCATCTTTCATGAACTCCGACGCCTTGAAATTGATTCTGTTCTGCAAGGTCGTACTGTATCCGAGAGAGAATTTCTCATAGAACTTTTCCTTTCCCACGCGGTTCTTTTTCTTGAACGGGTAAAATCTCGTTACGGAGAAAGTCAAGTTAGGAAGGGTGAAGGAATACGAGCTGTCCCGCGAGTTCTGGTTATGCAACGCATTGACTGACAGGTTGAACTTTCCGTTCCAGTTCTTCGAATAGGAAATGGATGAAGAAGCCTGGTTCTGCAGAGCGTCCTGCACAGATGTAGAGTTGTACCTGCTGTTCGAAGGGCTGGAGAAATTCACCGAAGCACTGAACGTGGTTCCCGGATGCGCCTTGGAATCCTGTGAATGCGACCATTTGAGACCGAAGTTCCTGGTCTGGAAAAAGTCAGTACTTCCACGCTCGCCGGTCTGGTCATTCGAAATGTTCATGGCGAAGTTGCCGTTGCATTTGTAATTGACCTTGTATCTGGAGTTTACGTTCACCGCCCACGAGCCCAAAGTATAAATGTCTCCTGTAATGGAGAGGTCCAGGTAATTTCCGAAAACGAAGTACATTCCGAGATCCCTCAGATAAAATCCTCGCGAATTTTCCTCTCCGAAAGTAGGCATCAGCAGTCCGGTCGCCCTGCTGGGTCTCTTCGGAATGAATCCGAACGGGAGACCGATAGGCAGCGGCACGTCCTCGATTACCGGGTATGCAGGGCCGAACACTGTCTTCTGGGAAGGCTTCGTGATGACCTTGGCCGCCGTCAATGCCAGATAATAATGCGGGTGTTCGAGATCGCAGACGGAATATTGTCCTTTGGTTATATTGATGGACCTGTCCGGCAGCATCTTTATGTTCTTTCCATGCAGGAGTCCCTCTTCCTGCTGCGTTATCATATTGGTAATGCGGGCCTTACGGGTATTGAAGTTATACCGCAGCTCCTCCATGGTGTATGTGGAATTGCCTTCTTTCATGGCAGGCTGTCCCTTGACCTCACCTGTCAGCGTATCCAATGTTCCACGAGCATAGACGGTACCTGTATTCAGGTCATATTCCATATAATCAGCGCTCAGCTCCATATTGTCGTACTTCACGGTAACGTCGCCGTAGTAGTAGATCTTGCGCTGCCCGTCAGTAAATACTTCGATTACGGAGTCCTTCGCCGTAGAGAAAGCCGGACGGGACAATGAACTTTTCTGCTGCAATGCCGCCGAGTCTATCTTGAACAATGAATCCGCCCTGTGGATGGAATCCAATACTGCACGGAGCGAATCCGTCATCGGAGGAACGCTGTCCTTGTTGTATGCGACCGCCTGGCTGAAGGTCTGCTTCGGTGTACGACGCTGTCTCCTGCCATCTTGGGATATGCCAGGAAAACAGACTGATATGAATATAATCAGGAGAATGGCAGCCAGCCAAACCTGATCCGGAAGATGCTTACGTTTATTGTCAGAACGTATCAATTGTCTGAATTTATAAGTTTTATCGCAAAATTTCTTATTTTTGCAGAATACAAATATAACGCCATTTTGAAATATACGCAAACTCATATCGCATTTACATTGTTGTCGGCACTTGCCTGCCTGCTGTTTTTTTCTCATGACGGCTACTCTGCCAATGACGGAAAACTGGGACTTAAAACGGTCTGCATCGACGCGGGGCATGGCGGCAAGGACCCGGGCTGTGTAAGCAAAGATAAAAAAACATACGAAAGCCGCGTCGCACTTGATGTCGCAAAACGTCTGTCAGAGAAGATAAAAGCTGCTTATCCGGACGTGAAAGTCGTGATGACACGTACCACGGACACGTTCATCAGTCTCGGCGACAGGGCGGATAAAGCCAATAAGAACAATGCGGACCTGTTTATTTCAATACATGTGAACACGGTTTCTTCATCCTCTCCCAACGGATATTCAATCCATGTCCTGGGGCAGTCGTCGAAAAAGGACCGTGACCTGTTCGCTTATAACATGAATGTCTGCAAGCGCGAGAACTCGGTGATGATGCTTGAGGATGACTATTCCGCCAAATATCAGGGCTTTGACCCTTCCGACCCGGAATCGTTCATCTTTTTCAACCTCATGCAGAACGCCCATCTCGAACAAAGTCTGCTCTTCGCAGAAGATGTGGACAAGGCAATGTCTGCCGGACCGATGCGCAAAAGCCGTGGAATATGGCAGGATCCGTTTTTCGTCCTCTGGAAGACCGCAATGCCGTCCGTCCTGGTAGAAGTCGGTTTCATGTCCAATCCGACGGACCTGACCGTCCTCAAATCCGAAAACGGCCGCGAACAGATTGCGGAGGCACTTTTCAAGGCCTTCGGCGTATTCAAGAAGAGGTATGACGGCAGTGTCAATGCAGGTGCTGCGGAAAAAGCAGCGCCGAAAGCACCGGATGTTGCCAAACCTGCTGTTGAAACCAAAAAATCGGCGGCCGTATACGGCACGCAGGTGCTCGCTTCCGGAAAATTGATGAAGGACAATGACCCTTTTTTCAAGGGTTACACTCCGGTACGTGTCAAATCCGGCAATATATATAAATATATTATAGGTACGGCTTCTTCTGCCGACAAGGCCCGGGAGCATTATTCCAAAATCAAAAAGTCCTTCACTGGCTCATTTCTTGTGGCTGTGGAAGGCGATAATGTCAAACGAATAAATTAGGAAATCATGAGAATAGGCAGGGAAACCAAGATAGGCATATTCGTGGCATCAGTACTGATAGCTGCGTTCAGTGTCATCAATTATCTCCGCGGCGAGGATATATTCGGCAAGGAAATCAATATAGTATCTCATTATGCCAATGTTGAAGGACTCATGGCCTCCAATCCGGTATATGTGAACGGATATAAGACCGGCGCGGTCACGGAAGTCAAATACAACACCGAGACGGGAGTATTCGACGTGACGTGCTCCGTCCTGAAGAAGATTCCGGTGCCTGTCGACACCAAAATGACGATTTACAGCGTGGATCTCATGGGCGGCAAGGGAATCAGGTTGGATCTGGGTTCGTCTGACGTAATGGTAAAGGACGGCGATGAATTGATGCCTTCTTACGCTCCGGACATGGTCAGTTCATTGACCAACCTCATCGGACCGCTCATTGTCAAGGCTTCATCTGCGCTGGATAGCCTGGCGGCTGCAAGTGCGGCTCTGGACAGAGTCTTGAGCGGGATTGACGAGAACAAAGTCCGTTCTGTCGTGAATCACATCGACAAGACATTGGCCAATACCGAAAAACTTACCGGCTCTCTGGCTGAACATTCGGAGGATATTGATTCTCTCGTGATGAATCTGAAGAACGTGTCGATGAAGCTGGCCGTAATCAGCGGGAAGGCCGATTCGGCGATGACCGACATCAGCGGTGTCGCCGCCCGGCTGGACAAGGCGGACATCGAGGGACTGGTCAATTCTTTCCACACCTTGGTTTCCAGTCTCAATGATCCTGACGGAACCATCGGAAAACTTACGAAAGACGGCCGGGTTTATGAATCATTGGACAGCGTCTTGAAAGACATTGACAGTCTGGTGAAGAAAATTGAAGAAAATCCCAAGAAGTATATAAGGCTGAGACTCCTGTAGAAAATACAGGTGGATATCAGCATAGAAAACCCTCATTAATAGGCTGTTCCGGATAGTAAGGACAGCCTATTTCTAATTTGGAATTATTCTAAAGACAAATCGTGCCGCTGCGTGTCGTCAGTCCATGTGTGCAATTATAATAGGTTGATATATAATAAGTTATAAAGAATCCGTTTAACGTTTTCTTAAACGAATAGAAAGTAAAATATATTTAATAAACAATAGCCATTCGATTTTTTTATAACTTTTTTTTCACCTACATTTGCACAGCATCAGAAGAAAAGAACACCTCTTTTGTTCTGGTGCTGTTTTGACCTTATATAGCTGACACGACAATATGGAACAGATCAATCATATAGAGACTTGGAACAAATGCTTGGAAATCATTGAGAATATCATAGGTTCTCAAATGTTTACCAGGTGGTTCAAGCCTTTGAAACCTGTTTCATTGATAGGGTCGACCATAAAGATCGAAGTCCCTTCGCACTTCTACATCAAATATCTCGAAGAGAGGTATCTTGACGTTCTCAAGAAGACATTGAAAAGAGTAATCGGTCCTGATGCGAAGCTGGAATATACGGTGACTCCTGTAAGAGTGCAGCCGCCTATGACATTTCCGGCGGCCAACGGCACTGCTCCTGTAAACAATCCCGTATCGGTAAACACATATCCTACCGGAGGCAATCCTGGACCTTTCGTGTTCCCGGGACTGAGGAAAATCCAGATCAATCCTAGATTGAATCCTGTATATTGCTTCAGCAACCTCGTGACGGGCGAGTGCAACAAGATGGGTATCACGGCAGGCGAGAGCATTTCTTCCGCTCCCGGCAATACGCCGTTCAACCCTCTGTTCCTGTTCGGAGCACCGGGACTCGGCAAGACTCACCTTTCGCAGGCCATCGGTATCGCCATCAAAGAGAAATATCCTGATCTGGTGGTTCTCTATGTTACCGGCAATGAGTTCAAGACCCAGTACATGGATGCCGTCAATGTGAAGAACAAGCTCACGGATTTCCTTGCATTCTACATGAAGATTGATGTGCTCATCGTGGATGATATCCAGGATTTGATGGGACAGGGTTCACAGAACGCGTTTTTCAATGTGTTCAACCACCTTCATGAGAATGGCAAGCAGCTGATTTTCACTTCGGACCGTGCACCGGCTGACCTTCAGAATTTCGAAGAGCGCCTGCTGTCCCGTCTGAAATGGGGACTGTCTGTGGAGCTTCAGCGTCCTTCTTACGCAACAAGACTTGAAATGCTGAAAGCAAGAAGTTTCAGGGAAGGTGTGACCGTAAGCGAAGATGTACTTGTTTACCTGGCTACAAGGATCAAGTCGAATTTCCGCGAGCTGGAAGGTGCATTGATTTCTCTTATCGCACATGCGACATTGGTGCACAAGGAAATGACGGTGGAGCTTGCCGAAATGATTACCGGCAAGATTATCGGTGAAGACAAGAGCGAAATATCTATCGGAAAGGTGCAGAAGACCGTGTGTGAGTATTTCAACATCACCAAGGAGACTCTGCTTTCCAAATCCAGAAAAAGACAGATTGTTCAGGCTCGCCAGATTGCAATGTTCATGAGCAGAAGCCTTGTCGGATGCTCATTGTCCACGATTGGCGCGGAACTTGGAGGAAAAGACCACGCGACAGTGCTGCATGCATGTAATACGGTGTCAGACCTTATGACGACTGACAAGTTGTTCAAACAGTACGTGACTGATATCGAAAAAATGCTTGTGCCTGCGAGATAATATTAAACAGGTAATAAAATGGATTCCAATTCAGTTCTTGAAATTTTCCGTGAAATCACCAAGATTCCACGGGAATCAGGTCATGAAGAGAAGATGACCAAGTATCTTCAGCAGTTTGCGGCCAAGCATAATCTTGCTTGCAGAACCGACAAAACCGGTAATGTGGTAATCACCCGTGAAGCATCAGAAGGCAAGGAAAATGTTCCTGCAATCGCATTGCAGAGCCACCAGGACATGGTCTGCGAGAAAATTGCCGGAAGCAAACATGATTTCGCGAAAGATCCGATCAACTATGTAATTGAGGACGGATGGATGATTGCGAAGGAAACGACTCTCGGAGCAGACGACGGAATCGGCATTGCTGCAACATTGGCATTGCTTATAAGTGATCTTCCGATGGGCAAGATTGAGGGACTTTTCACTATTTCTGAGGAGACCGGAATGAACGGTGCCAACGACATCGAGGCCGGTTTCATCGAGTCCAAGACATTGATCAACCTAGATTCTGAGGACGAAGGACAGATTTTCGTAGGTTGCGCCGGCGGAATTGACACTACCGCGGTTTTCAATTATGCTACCGAACCGGTAAAACCTGGCTATAAGGCTGTAAGTCTCAAGGTTTCCAATGCACTCGGCGGACACAGCGGTGACGACATCAATAAAGAAAGGGCTAATGCCGTACAGATAATCGCACGTTTCCTCTATACGGAACTCGGTAATTATCAGCTTCTTAAACTTGTAGGCGGCAGCAAGAGAAATGCTATTGCGAGAGATGCTGAAGCAGTCGTTTACGTAAAGGAAAGCGAAGTGGACGCTCTTATGGGCAGATTCGAAAAGTTCGGTGCTGCTGTCAAGAACGAGTTCCACAATACGGATCCGGATGTACGTTTCGAAGCGTCAAGAGAGGCTTGCACTGACAATGCTGTCGAAAGTGAGATTGCCAAGCGCTTGATTTTGTCCCTTGTAGCTGTAAATCACGGAGTTCTCGCAATGAGCCAGGACATCAAAGGACTTGTGGAGACATCTACCAATCTCGCGGCAGTGAAGATGGACAAACCTGGTGAAATCATGGTTTTGACAAGCCAGAGGAGCTCTACCGAGTCACAGAAGGAATTCATGGAGGACAAAGTGGAGGCTGCTTTCCTGCTTGCAGGTGCAGAAGTCACTCATTCAGACCCATATCCGGGCTGGGCTCCGAACATGAAATCACCTATCTTGAAAGAAACCGTGGAGTCATACGTGAAACTGTTCGGAACGGAGCCTGAGGTGAAGGCAATCCATGCCGGACTGGAATGCGGACTCTTCCTTGAGAAGTTCCCACATTTGGACATGGTATCTTTCGGACCTACATTGAGGGGAGTACACGCTCCTGGTGAAAAACTGGATCTCGAATCGAACGAGAAATTCGTCAAGTTGCTGGTTGACATCGTAACTAATTTCAAATGATACAGATAGCACCTTCAATGCTTTCAGCTGACTTTCTGCATCTGGAAAAAGATGTGGAGATGGTGAACGGATGTGCGGATATTTTCCATCTGGATATCATGGACGGCGTGCTTGTGCCGAACATTTCTTATGGCTTTCCTGTTATAGAAGCGATTGCCAAGAAGGCCGTCAAGCCTATGGACGCCCATCTGATGATAGTCCACCCGGAAAAATATTTTGAGCGCTTTGCCAAAACCGGTGTCAAAATGATGAGTTTCCATCTGGAAGCGGCTGACCGTGACGGCAATGATCCTGCAGAAATGCTGGACATGATAAAATCGTACGGTATCAAGGCTGGATTGGCAATCAATCCGGATATAGCTACCGAGCGTGTCTTTCCGTACCTGGAAAAGGCGGACTACATACTTGTCATGTCTGTTTTTGCCGGTTTCGGCGGTCAGAAATTCATTGAGACGACATACGACCGGATCCGTGCGATAAAGAACGAGATTTCCCGCATCGGAAGCAGTTGTCAGATTGAAGTAGACGGGGGAGTGTCGCCTTCCAATGCATCTGCACTTGCAGCCGCAGGCGCGGAAATTCTCGTAGCCGGCAGCGCAGTATTCAAAGCTGAAGACCCGGCATCAACAGTCGATGCAATGCGTGCCGTCAGATGACATAACTGAGCTCTTTGAAGGCGAAAGTTCTGAGAGAATTGTCGGGCATTTCCATAAGGAGCAATCCTTCATCGGAAATGCCTTTTATTTTGCCCGAAAAGTATGTTCCGGATATGCTGTCGCAGTATTTTTCGGTATTTCCCAGCCTGAACAGACGCGAAACATAATTGTTTCGTAATTTTTCAATGCCTTCATTTTCAGCTAATTGCGCGAGAAGCGCATGGAAAATTTCCATAAACTCTACAAGCACGTCTTCCGGCTGGTGCTTTTCTCCGGAGGCCAGAAATACTGACGTAGGATTGACCAATTCCGGAGGAAAATCCGTCTGGTTAAGATTGATTCCGATGCCGATTATGGATGTCCCCACCAGGTCTCTGTCCAGAATATTCTCTATCAGCATTCCGCAGACTTTCTTGTTCCTTATATAGATGTCATTGGGCCATTTTATGCGGTTGTCGATGCCGTATTTCGTGAGGAGGTCCGATACTGCAAGAGCTGAAACGATGGTAATGTTGAACTGGTCTACTGCGCGGACATTGAGACGGTTGTCCCCGGACAGGGGCGCCAATATCGAAAAAGTCAGATTCTCTCCCGCTGCGCTGGACCACTTGTTGCCTCGCTGTCCACGCCCTGCGGTCTGATACTTGGCCGCGAAGACTGACAATTTGTCAACAGTTTCCATCTGCCTGCGGGCCTCTGAATTAGTGGAATCAATGCTTTCGAACCATGTTATGGGGGTTTGCGCTTTCATTGGACTGATTTTTGTTTTATCTTTGTACGCAAATTTAAACAAACCTTTAAATAAATGGAAAAAAATGCTCTCAAGGTCATAACAGATGCAATGCTCGAAAAGAAGGGGCAGGGCGTCGTGTCATTGGACCTTAGTCCGATAGGTACAGCGATATCTGATTATTTTGTGGTATGTAACGCCAATTCTACCACAGCTGTTGCGGCTATTGCTGACAATATCATTGTGAAAATGCAGGAAAAATGCGGCCGCAAGGTTTTGCGTATGCAGGGTCTTGAAAACGATTTCTGGATTATACTTGATTATGGCGACATAGTTGTCCATGTGTTCCTCACCGAATATAGGGAATTCTATCGCCTAGAAGACCTTTGGGCCGATGCCGAAAGAACCGAGTATACCGATGAGCCTGTACCAGTAGCACCAGAAGAAAAACGAGTCAAACCGAAGGCTGCTTCCAAGGTCAGAGCGTCTGCAAAGCGCGTCAGGAAAACGGAAACGGATTCGGAGTCATTGTAATTATTTCCGAATGGCAAAAAGTAAAAAAGGCGGCAAGAATCCGCAGAAAAAGATAGTCACGGTCAATCTTGGATTGTCGTGGCTATATATCCTTATCATATCCGGCATCATATGGATGCTGTTCTCCAATTCAGGTCCGAATCCTCAGAAGACGGAATGGGCTGATGTCAAGGAGATGATCGAGGCCGGTGATGTCAAGGACATCGTATTCGTCAGAAACGACTATAAGGGAGAAATAACAATACGTCCTGACCGTTTGAGCAAATACAGCGAGCGGTTCGGAGGCAAAGTGCCTTCTTCTTCACCGCATTTCTGGTTCTATGTTTCCAGCAAATTTGACCCGGAGAATGAATTCGCGGCATTGAACGCGGAACTTCCGTCCGACAGTCATTTCAAGGTCATTATGGACAATGATGACAATTTCTGGGGCCATATAATGGACTGGTTTCTTTTCCCTATCCTGCTGATACTCATGTGGGTATTCATGTTCAGAGGATTCAACAGGAACATGAACGGAGGTCCTGGAGGACAAGGCGGCATTTTCAGTGTCGGGAAATCAACCGGCAAACTGGCCGACAAGAATGAGGTCAAGGTGACATTCAAGGATGTCGCCGGCCTGTATGGCGCGAAAGATGAGGTTATGGAAATCGTGGATTTCCTGAAGAATCCGAAGAAATATACGACACTTGGAGGCAAGATTCCTAAGGGAGCATTGCTGGTAGGCCCTCCGGGAACCGGCAAGACATTGCTGGCCAAGGCTGTAGCAGGCGAGGCCAATGTGCCGTTCTTCTCTATATCCGGCTCTGATTTCGTGGAAATGTTCGTAGGCGTAGGAGCCTCACGTGTACGTGACCTGTTCCGTCAGGCCAAGGAGAAAGCTCCTTGTATCGTATTCATTGACGAGATTGACGCTGTCGGTCGCGCACGTGGCAAGAATGCCGGATTCTCTTCAAATGACGAGAGGGAAAATACTCTTAACCAGCTTCTTACGGAGATGGACGGTTTCGGTACCAATTCCGGTGTAATTGTTCTTGCAGCTACGAACCGTGCAGATATTCTGGACAAGGCTCTCATGCGTGCAGGACGTTTCGACAGGCAGATACACGTGGACCTTCCTGAGTTGAAGGAAAGGGAGGAAATCTTCAAGGTTCATATCAAGAATCTTAAAGTAGCTGAAAACTTCGATGTGGAGTTCATGGCGAAACATACTCCTGGTTTCTCCGGAGCAGATATTGCCAATGTATGTAACGAGGCAGCCCTTACCGCTGCCAGACGAGACAAGAAAGCTGTTGACAGACAGGATTTTCTGGATGCGGTCGACAGGATTGTCGGTGGACTTGAACGCAAGGCGGCGATCATCACTCCTGCGGAGAAACGTTCCATCGCACATCACGAGGCAGGCCATGCTACTGTAAGCTGGCTGCTTCCGTATGCCAATCCTCTGTTCAAAGTTACACTTATCCCGCGCGGACAGGCACTTGGCGCCGCTTGGTATCTTCCTGAAGAGAGGAAACTCTGGACCAAGTCCCAGATGATTGACGAAATGTGTTCTCTCATCGGCGGACGTGTAGCCGAGGAAATCGTCAACGGCGAGCCTTCTACGGGTGCGCAGAATGATCTTGAAAGATTGACACAGATGGCTTACGGCATGGTGAAGGATTATGGCATGACAGAAACGGTAGGTGCGTTGTCTTTCTATGATTCGACAGGTGCCCGCGGTTACGATTTGACCAAGCCATATAGCGAAAAGACCGCCGAACTCATTGACCAGGAGGTCAAGAAACTTGTTTCAATGATACACGACAGGACTTTGAAGATTTTGACTGAAAATAAGGAAGGCTTCCTTCAGATGGCAGCATTGCTTCTGGAGAAAGAGGTGATTTTCGCAGACGATGTGGAACGCATCCTCGGCCCTAAATCTAAACCTGCCTCTGACGACCTGACACCTGAAGATACCGCTGATGATGCTTCAGAACCTGAGTCAACTGAATCAGAAAAACCTGTAGCCTAAATTGTAGTGTACTAAAAACCTGAGCTGATGAACAATACTATTTTAAGGACAATTTCAGGAACCGGCTTCATTGCAGTGATGCTGGCCGGTCTCCTGATAAATAAATTTCTGTTTGCAGCATTGGTCATGTTCTTGATGGCGACCATGATGCATGAGTTCTTTACTATAACAATGAATGACCGGTACAAATTCTCCAGACTTCTGTCGATTCTGGCCGGTCTCATTCTTTTTTCACTGATTTTTTGCGTGAGCGCATACGATCTGGAGGTAAAATATGTTTCAATAGCGATTTTACCTATCATGATCGTGATGGTCAACTCATTGTATGTCAAGGATAAGACCGAATTCGGCAAGTTCTCCGACATTTATACAGGATTCCTCTATATCGCAGTTCCGCTGTCACTCTCGAACCTTATCGTATTCTTCCCGAACCCGGCGACATCTTCCAATGAATTCAATGGAATCATATTGCTCTGCTTTTTCATTCTTATCTGGAGTTCTGACATCGGAGGATATGTTTTCGGTTCGACGCTTGGCAAGAAGTTCAGCAAGAAGCTGTTCCCGGACATTTCTCCAAAGAAAACCTGGGCGGGATTCTGGGGCGGTATGATCTGCACGGTGATCTCAGCAATAGTGCTCAAATATACGATGCATCTTCCTATCTCATTGACCAGCACCATCATACTGGCCGTCATCATGGATGTGGCAGGAGTATATGGAGACCTTTTCGAGTCGCAGTGGAAGCGTCATTACAATGTGAAGGATTCCGGCAGCATCATTCCTGGACATGGCGGAATGCTCGACCGTTTCGACAGTACATTGATGGCAATGCCCGCAGGTGCGCTGTATCTTATTCTTATGAATATCTTCTGATATTTCATAAAATGCGATTTTCTTCATATCTTTGAGGAATAATAGTGATTAATATTAGTTTCGCACGACCGCAAGCATGAAAATAGATAAAAATTCATACGGAACGATTGCTCTCGCATGGCTGTTCAGCGCGCTTTTTATCTTCGTATTCCTCGAATTCATCGGAGGAATAGTTGCATATATTCTTACTGGACTGTTTGTTTTATTCGGTATTTTCGTAACTTGGTTTCACCGTGTTCCGGTAAGGCATACTCCTGAAGGGGAGAGGCTTGTCACCTCCGGTGCAGATGGAAAGGTCGTCATAATCAAGAAAACCTTCGAGAAAGAATATCTCCAGCGCGAATGTATCCAGGTTTCCGTCTACATGGATTTTTTCAATGTTCATGCTAATTTCTGGCCTGCCAGCGGCAAGATTACCTATTATAGGTATCATCCCGGAAAATTCTTGCTTGCATTCCTTCCGAAGTCGGCTGAAGAGAATGAGCATGCTTCGACTGCAATTGACACAGGTCACGGCGAGGTTTTCTTCAAGCAGATTGCCGGTACTTTTGCCAGACGTATCGTAAGCTATTCGGAGATTGATTCCCAGGAGGTTCGAGGCACCCAATGCGGCATCATCAAGTTCGGTTCCCGACTCGATATCTTCCTGCCTCTCGATGCAGATGTCAAGGTCAAGTTAGGAGATACGACAAGAGCTGCCGAAACTATCATCGCAGAATTGAAATAGCGTTCAGCATCAATACATATAAACAGAGATTTCTATAACTCAATATGGAAATCTCTGTTTTTCTTTATTTTACGCCCTGTCGGTCGGAGCTCACTGCCCGGCGGTCCTCCCCACTCCGTGGGTCCCCTCCCTTTTCGGGAGCCAATGCCGCCCAGCAGTGACTCCGAACCGACAGGGCAGTAACGGAATGATTTAATGTTATTTTGTATTCATGTCATTCTCAATGAGCGAAACCAACTTGTCAACGGCTTCGTTTTCAGGGACATGACGCAACACCGGCTCTTTTTTGTGATAAATGGACACCTTTCCGTTGCCTTCACCTACATAACCCCAGTCAGCATCAGCCATTTCACCTGGCCCGTTCACTATGCACCCCATTACTGCGATGACAACATCCTTCAGATGGGCAGTCCGCTGCTTGACCTGTTCGAAAGCAGCCTGGAGATTGTACATTGTCCTGCCACATCCAGGACAAGCAATATACTCAGGTTTGTAGAAACGTCTGCGGGATGCCTGAAGAAGTTCATCCTCAAGATACTTTCCAAGACCGGATTCCGATATTGAGACAGCGGCTCCATTCTCGTCGTGATATACGCCGGAAATGTGCACCTCGTCAATTTCCTTGTCAAGCAGACGCTTGCCGAAGTCACAAGAGAAATCCAGGAGCAGACGTTCACGAGAAGGGGAGTCATACACCGCCTCGGCTCTGCGGCCTTCAATCTTTACGGAAGTCATCGTGGAATTAAGTTTACCCTCGTAGCGCAATGCGAGATAACGTCCTACAGGAATCTCATTGACAGGGTCCTCCGTCAGTGAAACGCGTATGGTATTGCCCAAACCTTCCGAAAGAAGGGCGGAAATTCCTACACAAGATTTGATTCGGCCTGAGTCTCCGTTTCCGGCCTCCGTAACGCCGACATGAAGAGGGAACACAACGCCTTCTTCCTGCATCTTCTTGGCCAGCAAGCGGTAAGCTTCCACCATAACATAAGTGTTACTTGATTTCAGCGACACGACTACGTTGTAAAAGTCGTTTTTCACGCACAGACGGAGCCACTCCATTGCAGCCTCGGCCATCGCTTCAGGAGTATTGCCATAAAGATTCGTTATGCGCTCACCCAGCGAGCCATGATTCAATCCGATACGGATAGCTGTGCCATGTTCCTTACATACTGCTACAAGCCTGGCAAGCTGGCGGGAAGCCTCGTCGAAATCCTTGCTGAAGTTTCCCGGATTGATACGTACTTTTTCCACGAAAGGAGCCACGGCAATGGCCGTCTCCGAAGAAAAATGAATGTCGGCAACTATCGGAGTATCAATTCCTTCTGCGCGCAATTTGTCATGGATAGCCTTGGCATGCTGCACATCCGGAAGACCTGGAACCGTGATACGGACGATATCCGCGCCCGCCTCATACATACGTTTGCATTGCGCCACTGTCGCATCCTCATCGTAAGTATGAGTATTGCACATGGTCTGGACTGCTATCGGATAATCCGATCCGATATGCACATTACCTGCTGTTGCTGTCAATGTCTTCATTTCTTGTCTCATATATTAGCCCCTTTGCTTCTTTCTTCAGCATTTTTCTGGTCTTTCCTGTCCTGCGCGTCAACTGGAAATGCAAACCTGCGGAAATGATGATGTCCGAAGGGTATGCAAACCTGTAATAATATTCACTTTTGTAGTCAGGCTTGTAAAGGCTGCCAAGCGTATACCTGTACATTGCCTGGAAATGCAACTCCACCGGATCGAAGAAAAAACCGAAACCCACGCCCGCCTTGATGCCGTATTCGAAACGCTTGTCGTAATCATAGAACTCCGTACGATACTTGTCCTCAATCTTTCCCTCACGCTGCACGCTCATCCTGTAGCCGCCGAACAAACCGGCATTGACAATGAATTTCAGATGCCATACGTCCATGTGCATATGGGCCAGGAGCGGTACCTCAATGAAAGTATAACGTGCCTGGGTCGCGCCGTCCACATTCTCTGAATAATCACCTGTCTCCTTGTCAATCTTGAACTTGTATCCGTTTTGACCATAGAAGATACCGGTCTGGAAACCGAAGTACGGCATATAGCCGAACATCTTGCCGTAACGGGTATAGATGACACCGACATTGACAGGATTCATCAGCATCCCCTGCTTCTTGGTCGGATTGAACATGACCTGGCTCAATGCCACTCCATATTGCACGCCAATCATGGAATAGTCATTGATAATCAGCTTCTTGCGTATCTTTACGGTATCCAGGAACTCGTCCGAATATTCAAAATCCCGGGTAATGGTAAAGGAACTGTCTTTTAAAGGCAGCACTCTCGACACGGTGTCCGGCATATCCACTCTGACAGAATCCCTGATAAGTGTCTGTGCCGATATCGTGCCGGAAAACAGGGCCACGAATGCTATTGTTATAAACTTCTTCATCTTTACTTCGCGAACAATTTTCCGATATCAATCCTCTGCTCCATCTCCGTGGATTCCTTTACGGTCAGCACCTCGGAACCGTCACGCAACTTATAGAAGATTACCTTCTCCGGCTGCCTGTGTTCCAGCAAGTTACCCGTATCCACAATGCCGTTCTTGTTGATGTCCTCGGTTATTCTCACAGAATATTTTCCGGATTTCAAGTACGGGAACAGAAGCTTGGTATCATTCTCTATTATATAGCTGCGCATCACCTTGTCACGCTTTTCATTCAGCAGGTCGACAATATATTTATGATGCACGCCCACCATGTCAAGGAACAACGTGCTGAGTTTGTCATCCTTCGGCAAAGAAACCTTCACCTCCGTACTGTCATTGTAGAACCCGTTGATATCTCGGAACTTACGATGAGGGACCTTGAGTTTGTACTCATAACCTGACATAAGTTTTCCCTCAGGCTTCAACACATATTTCCTGAGGTTCAATGTGTCCCTGGAAACCGAAAACTTCATTTTCGACTCCTGCTGTTTCGGATTGATTGAAGTCAATGTCAGCGAATCGAAGTTCTCATATATGATGGGGAAGGCGAACTCGATTCCGAAACCATACTGCTCAATAGTTTCCGGTTCCGCCTTGACCGTCATTACGCAAGTCGTGTCCTCATGCTTGATATCCCTTCTGGAACTCTTGGATTTGCCACCTGTCTTTTCCTGCACCAATTTGACATGTTCGATGAACGGTTTCAGCACACCCGAGGTGTCCGTCTTCATGTAGTCCACGAAAAGATGCAGGGTGTCAGGCTGACGTCTCCTGTCATTGATCCAGATTTCCAGACTGTCGCGCTCTATATTGAACTGGGTAATCAGGCGGTTTGCCGGAAATCCGCGCACCCACATGGAATCAATCATTGCATCAGGCGCCATGAAAGTGATGTATGCTGAACGCGGCTTTGTGCGTACCTTGTTCACAATCATCTGTTTGCTGGGCCGTTCACGGAACAATACCAGCTCATGCTCCGCCTTTCTTTCCATGCAGTGCAGAGTGTCCTTCATATCGTATTTCTTCAATTCCGGAAGGTCGTCAGACACCACGATTGCAGGACGTATCACACTGTCACAGAACGCAATAAGGTCATTGTCAGGATCATATACATTGTTGGAACTTTCATCTTTGACGGCATAAAGACGGTACAATGTGTCCGCAATGTTGCGTATCGAGAAGAAACCCCAGTCATCAGTTTTCACGGCAGCATCCGGCCTGTGCTTCAGGATTGCCGAATCCGCCAGGTCCTTATAAAGCATGACGGTCGCACCCTTTATCGGCATCAATGTGCCGCAATCCCGTACAACACCCGTAATAGCCATGGAATCAATGACTTGTCCGGTAGAGAATGCAAGCGTATAACCCGGATACATGTTGCCTTCATTGTTGTCAGCAATAGCGTTCGTCAAATCCAGCGTATACGTCGTATTCGGTTCCAGGTCAGACTCGAAATACACGACCAGGGATTTGCCTCTGATCTTATATTTCGGAGATTTTTCCAGAGGAGGCGAGAGGAATATGCCCTTCGCATCCTTGACCGTGACATATTCATTGAAAGTAATGACTATCTGCGTGTTATGCACAGGAACATTGACAGTTCCAGGCAACGGTGAAATATTGGTGATGACAGGAGGAATCGTGTCCTTGTCACCTCCGCTCGGCGGTGTAGTCGTATTGGCACATGAATGGGAGAACATCATTGCCCCCAGGACAAGCGCCACCGGAACAGCCGGAATCAGTTTTTCTATATATCCTTTCATCTGTTTCTACATATCTGTGCGTATCACGCTCTGTATTCCATTGATTTTCTGTAGTTTGTCCATCATGGTTTCCAGTACGTCCCTGTCATGCACATACATATCTATATATCCTTCGAAGATACCTTTCTCATTATTGAGGTTCAATCTTCGCATATTTACGCCCATCGCGAGCGAAATATAACCCGTAATGTCATTCAGCAATCCTACGCGGTCAATGCCTTTGAGCGAAATCCGTACCGGGAAGGCCTGCCATGACGTAGATTTCCATTCGGTCTTCACAATCCAGTCACCATGCTTGGTGGCCAGGCTTTCTGCGACGCTGCAACTCTTCTTGTGTACTGTGATTGTCCCGTCAGGGGAGAGGAAACCGATGCAAGGATCACCGGGAATCGGCTTGCAGCAGCTTGCTATCACGTATTTGTGGCCGTCCTCCTCGGAATTGATGATATAATCCTCGTTTTTCTTTACCTTGTTGGACAACAGTCCGGCGATGTTGTTGAACTTGAAGTACCCGATGCCATAACGGAACAGGAATTCATCAGAATTGTTGAGATCCAGCGAACCTGCTATCTTCTTCAGTATCTGGTTGTTATATATAACACCGACATATTTCAGATCATCTTGAAGCTTCTTCCTGCCGATTTCTATGAATTCTGTACGCCTTGGCCTGAACCAGTCCATGACGAGGTTCTTGGCATGTCTTGTCTGGAGGAAATCAAGCCATTCCGTCTTGGGATGTCCGTCTTCCGCGGAAATGATTTCCACCTGGTCTCCGGTCTTCAGTACGTAAGAAAGCGGGACCAGCTTCATATTGACTTTCGCTGCAATCGCCTTGCTGCCTATCTGGGAATGGATCATATAAGCGAAATCCAACGCTGTCGCACCATTCTGGATGGACTTCTGTTCCCCCTTAGGAGTGAATACCAATATAGTGGTGGTAGTCAAGTCATTATGGATGATATCCAAAAGTTCGAGCGCATTGACGTCCGGGCTTACGAGAATTTCCTTCACCTTGGACAGCCACTTGTCCATTTCATTGTCATTCTCACTTATATAGCCGTCCTGCTTATATGCCCAATGCGCGGCAATACCTTTCTCCGCAATGTCATCCATACGCTTGGTGCGTATCTGCACCTCAATCCAGATACCGGTCTGGCTCATCAGTGTACAATGCAGGGCCTCATATCCATTGCTCTTGGGATGTTTCACCCAGTCACGTACGCGGTCGGCCTTGTATCTGTAAATTCCTGTGATTATGGAGAATACGTGATAACATTGGTCTCTTTCAGTCTCCTTGTCATTTTCCTTCGCGGAATTGAATACAATCCTTACTGCATAGAGGTCGTAGACCTGCTCGAAGGAAATCTGCTTGGTGACCATCTTGTGCCAGATGGAGTACGGCGTCTTCACGCGCTTCTTGATTTCGAAATCGAAACCGGCATTGTTCAGTGCCTCGCGGATAGGTTTTATGAATTCGTCAATGCCCTTTTCCTTGTCGGACATGTCGCGGTTTATCTTGGCGCTGATGTCGTTATAGGCATCCGGCTCCTTGTAACGCAGCCAGATGTTCTCCATCTCGGACTTGACCTCATAGAGACCGAGCCGGTGCGCCAGCGGAACGAAAATGAACATGGTCTCGCTCAAAATCTTGTCGCGCTTGTATTCCGGCATGAATTCGATGGTGCGGCAATTGTGCAGACGGTCAGCGAGTTTGATCAATACCACGCGGACATCATCATTGAGAGTCAGGAGAATACGTTTGAAATTCTCCGCCTGGAGGCTCTCCGTGTAGCCGGCATCATTGTTCTTCTTGTCCTGATTGTCGAGCACGTTCTTGATTTTCGTCAAACCGTCGACGAGAGACGCGATCTTGTCCCCGAACAAATGCTTGATATCATCCACGGTGTAATCCGTGTCTTCCACCACGTCGTGCAGCAATGCCGCCGCTATGGACTTGTAACCCAGGCCGATATCATTGACCACAATCTTGGCGACGGCGATAGGGTGCAGGATATACGGTTCTCCTGATCTGCGCCGCACATTCTTGTGCGCCTCATTTGCAAAATCGAATGCTTTCTGCACCACGGCAAGCTCCTGCTCGCCGGAACATCTCTTTCTGGCGGCTTCCTTCAGCTCGGCATAGTTTCTGGCTATGACCTCATAGTCTCTCTGCGTGAATTCTGAAAAGCTCATTTTGTGTCAAGATTATAATTGTCAACGTTCTGGAAAGCATAGGAGAATTCAGCACCGATGAGGATTATGAACCATCCGAAGTTGAGCCAGAACATAAATAGCGGTATAGCTGCTACCGCGCCATATATTGTATTTAGTCTGGATACGAATATCTGCGTTTCCAGAAAAAGGTATTGCATGGCAGTGAAAACAGGGCCGGAAAACAGGGCGGCCTTAAGTGCATTGCGGTAATTGACGATATGGTTCGGGATGAACTTGTACATCGCCGAGAACGTGAACACTGAAACTACGGCGAAAATCAGCCATCCGAGGAACGTCTTTATATTGTCGGAGAACGCTATCTGATTGGGTACCAAGACATCCAGAATATTGGAATAAATGATGGACCCGGAGAAGAAAAGCAGAATCACGAAAGGGGAGAGCACCAGGATAACCATGTAGAAACTCATCCGCTTCAGGAAATTTCTGGATTTGTTCACCTTCCAGACATTGTTGAACACTGATTCCACGCACATCATCATCCAGATTACGAGCCACGCGAACAATATCGCACTGACAAGCCCCACCGGACTGGACTGCGCCGTATTTATGATGTTTTCCGCGAATCCGAACAATGTGTCAATCGCCTGCTGGTTAGTGATATGCGCAGCCAGAACCCCTTTCAATGTCCCTTCCAGCCCCAGGCCTCCGGTAATGAAGAATGCTATCGCAATGAAAGGCACCGCCGCCATCGTACAGAAAAAGCTCAATGCCACTGCCTGGAATCCTATTTTCTGTGCAGAGAATGTCTTGATGGTGATAATCAGCACCTGGAGATCCTTGACCAGATGCGCACGCATCCTCGAAAGGTTCTCGTAATTCACGTCCCAGATTCCTTCGGACAGGAACATTTTCCAATTCTGTATTCTCTCCTTGATTCTCATCCGTCCAATGTCTTATTCTGTCCGCAAATCATATCATGCCACCGAAAAGATCCGGTTCAATGTTTTCATCCTCATCTGCCTCAGGCAGAGCACCTTCCGGAAGCATCGACCTGAACTTTTCCTCGTCAATGACAGGCACACCGAGCTGTTCAGCCTTCTTCAATTTCTCCGGTCCAGGTTTCGTTCCTGCCAGCAGATACGATGTCTTGCCGCTGACGGAGCCGCTGTTCTTGCCTCCATGAAGTTCAACAAGATGCTTCATTTCATCCCTCGAAATGCTGAAATTGCCGGAAATCACGATAGTCTTCCCGGCCAGTGCCGCTGAAAGATTTTCCGCTGGAGCTTCTACGGACAACTTTAGGCCATCCGCTTTAAGTCGCTGTATCTCAAGCAAATGCTTTTCATTCTGGAAAAAGTCGTGTATGCTTTCAGCGATGACGCCACCCACATCAGGTACCGTCAGCAACTGCTCAACGGACGCCGCTGCTATCGAATCAATGTCCTTGAAATATCTTGCGACTTCCTTGGCCGTAGATTCTCCTACATATCTGATGCCCAGAGCAAAAAGCACCCTCTCGAACGGGACTTTCAAACTGTCTTTCAGGCTGTCCAGAAATCTCTGCGCCGAGCGCTCCTTCCAACCTTCCATACGGAAAAGATCGGATTTCCTGAGGTCATAAAAATCAGCAGGAGTGCGCACAAGATCCAGATTATAAAGCTGTTCGATGGTAGCTTCGCCTGCTATCACATTCATGGCTTTTCGGCTGAGGAAATGCACCAGCCTGCCCTTGATCTGCGTAGGACAGCCATCCACATTCGGGCAGAACCATTTGGCCTCGTCATCTTCTTTCACCAAAGTAGCGCCGCAGTCCGGACATGTTGTCGGGAAAACCGGCCTGACTACGTCCGCACCGCGTTTCGAGAGTTCCACACCAGTAATTTTCGGGATGATTTCTCCGCCTTTTTCGACATAGACATAATCGCCGACGCGAATGTCCATCTGCGCCATCATATCGGCATTGTTCAATGTCGCGCGCTTGACGACAGTTCCGGAAAGCTGCACAGGATCCAAGTTCGCCACCGGCGTCACAGCTCCTGTTCTACCAACCTGATAATCAATGGATTTTATCTGCGTCAATGCTTGTTCAGCCTTGAATTTGAATGCTACCGCCCAACGTGGGAATTTGGCGGTATATCCAAGTTCGGTCTGATATGCAAGTTCATTGATCTTTATGACTATTCCGTCAGTCGCATACGGAAGGGTCTTGCGCTCCGTGTCCCAGTAATTGATATATGCCTCTATCTCATTGATATTGTGGCAGATTCTCCTTTTGTCGGAGACCGGAAGCCCCCAAGATGCGGCAGCATTCAGCGCTTCGTCGTGTGTCGCGAAATTCACGTTCGGGCTCGGGATATGATACAATGTGCACCAAAGTCCTCTCCTTCCTACTTCTTTCGGATCCAAGAGTTTCAGTGACCCGGATGCGGCATTTCTCGGATTAGCAAATGGCTGGTCCTCATTCTGAAGTCTCTCCTCATTGAGTTTGTCGAAAGCGCTGTACGGCATCAGGATCTCGCCTCTGATTTCGAATTCTTCCGGATAACCTGCACCATGCAGTTTTTCAGGAATATTGGAAATGTGCCGCACATTTTCCGTAACGTCGTCGCCGATGACACCGTCGCCTCGGGTCAATGCCCTGAACAACACGCCGTTACGATATGTCAGGCAGATTGCCGTACCGTCAAATTTCAGTTCGCAGGAATATGTAAAAGGAGCACTTATGGTTTTGGACGCTCGCGCCACGAAATCCTCAATTTCGCCGATATTGTAAGTGTTCCCCAGCGAAAGCATCGGATATTTGTGGGGATATTGGGCGAATTCTTTCCGCGCGGACGGCACGGTCTTTCCGTTTTCGTCGCTGTTTTCCAAATCGCTGCCTACCTTGCGCGTAGGGGAGTCCGGAGTTATCAGATCCGGATATTGGTTTTCCAGGTCGGCAAGTTCATACATGAGATGGTCATAGTCATAATCACTTATGACCGGAGCATTCTCCACATAGTACTTGCGGCTGTTTTCCCAGAGAATTTTCCTGAGTTCCTGTATTCTATTTTCTGCCTGCTGGCGCGTCATTTTCCGTCATTTATGTATATACACACGAGGATATACCTCTAAAAGTACAAATTTAACCAAATTTTTGTGGAAAATCGGATGAAAAGTAATAATTTTGCAGGCTGAAAAACGAATATAACTTCATAACATTTTATTAAAAAGATGAAAGACGCAATCATTATCTTGTGCGGTGGCGGTCCTGCCCCGGGAATGAACTCAGTTTCAATGAGTGTAGCAAAGACTTTTCTTTCAAAGGGTTACAGGGTAATCGGCCTCCACGGCGGATATTCAGGACTTTTCTGCAAGAACGCCCGCACAGAGGAACTCGACTTCTTCAAAGCTGACCGTTATTTCAACCGCGGTGGTTCATATCTCGAAATGAGCCGTTTCAAGCCGACTGACGAGGATTTCGAAAAGAATTTCAACCTCGACCTCTTCAAAGACAACAACATCAAGCTTCTCGTGACCATCGGTGGTGACGATACGGCTTCTACTGCAAATAGAATTTCCAAATTCCTCGCAGCCAAGAATTATCATATCGCGAACATCCATTGCCCTAAGACCATTGACAATGACCTTCCTCTTCCGGCAAACGCTCCGACATTCGGATACAATTCTGCGAAGAACGAGGGCGCTCACATCGCAAGGACAATTTACGAGGATGCACGCACATCAGGCAACTGGCTGGTAATTTCAGCAATGGGCCGTACATGCGGAAGCCTTGCACTCGGTATCGGCGAGGCTACACATTGCCCTATGACCATCATCCCTGAGATGTTCAACAAGACTCAGATGACTCTGGAAAAGATCATCCGCCTTTCCATTTCAGCTATCCTGAAGAGAAAGATCATGGGTGTCAACTACGGTACTATCGTTGCTGCCGAGGGGCTTTTCCACAATGAGGAAGTTGCCAAAGAGGCTGCTGACGCAGGCGTTCACTTCACATACGACGAGCACGGCCATCCGGAACTCGGCAAGATTTCCAAGGCTGTCCTCTTCAATGAGCTTCTCGAAAAAGAGTTCAAGAAAATCGGCCTCAAGGTAAAGAGCCGTCCGGTAGAAATCGGTTACGACGTTCGCTGCCAGGACCCTGTCGCTTATGACCTTACATACTGCACAGAGCTTGCAATGGGCGTTTACCAGCTGTTCAGCGAGGGCAAGACCGGCTGCATGGTATACGTAGATTCTTACGGCAATGTTTCTCCTCTCTATCTTGCTGACCTTCAGGATCCTGAGACAGGCAAGATTCCTCCGAGAATCGTAGATATCAATGCCGGTACAGCACAGAACTACTACAATTACATCGCTCACTATGTGACACCTGAGGATTACGAGGCTGTAAAGGCTCTCGGTATCGCAGATCCTTCAGTTTACGATTTCAAGAAGATTCTCGAGTGGTAATCCGCTTTTGAGTTTTATTATACGCGTGGACGGCTTCGTGGCTGTCCACGTTTTTTTTTGCGTTTCGGGCATGAAATGTGCAGTTGAACGGGGACGTTTTTACATAATAAACGACATAAATGGGTAAAGTCATCATATATCAGATGCTTCCTCGTCTTTGGGGAAACATTGGAGGAAAAAACATCAAAAACGGCGCACTGAAAGACAATGGGTGCGGAAAGTTCAGCAGCATTGACACCATCTCTCTGGAGTATCTTCGGAGTCTTGGTGTTTCTCATGTCTGGTACACAGGAATAATCAGACACGCGACAGCGGAAGACAGCGACGGATGCACCCCGTCGTCTGCGGACTGGGTGAAGGGACGTGCCGGTTCTCCTTATTCCATCACGGACTATTACGATGTGAACCCATATCTGGCTGATGAACCGGAAAACCGGATGGAAGAATTCCATAAACTTGTGGAGAGGACTCATGCAGCCGGACTTAAAGTGATTATAGACTTCGTGCCCAACCATGTGGCCAGGGATTATGGCAGATTTGCCGCAGCTCATCCCGCGCCTACAGGAATGGCGGCATTGGGGGAGAGTGACGACAAATCCGTACACTGGAAAGACAGCAATGACTTCTTCTATTATCCAGGCATTCCGCTAGCTCTACCCATTCAGAATCAGACATATATGGAAATGCCAGCAATGGCGTCAGGAAATTCATACACATCCTCTCCGGGCGTAAACGACTGGTATGACACCATCAAATTGAACTACTGTGACACGCACACGGAGACTTGGGAGAAGATGTATGATATCGTGAATTTCTGGGCCGGACAAGGCGTGGACGGATTCCGCTGCGATATGGTGGAACTCGTACCGCCGGCCTTCTTCAAATGGCTTATAAGCAGGATAAAAAAAGACCGACCGGACCTGTTGTTCGTTGCAGAAGTATATCAGAAAACATTGTATTCCAAATATATACGGGAAATCGGCTTCGACCTTCTCTACGACAAATCCGGAATCTACGATACATTGAGGGCGATTGTCGAGAAGAACGCAAAGGACAGCGGCGTTCCGGTAGAAGACTGGCAGTCCGCCAAGCGCATAACATGGAACTGGCAGTCATTGGGCGACTTGCAGCCATACATGCTGAATTTCCTGGAAAATCATGACGAGCAGCGTTTTGCATCTGATTTCTTCGGATGTGATGCCAGAAATTCATACGCGGCGCTCTACACCGCCCTTTATCTGAACAACGCCCCTTTCATGCTGTATGCCGGCGAAGAGGTAGGCGAGCGCGGAATGGACAATGAAGGATTCAGCGGAAGAGACGGGCGTACCAGCATCTTCGACTGGTGGGCACCATCCTCATTGACAAGACTTTACAAATATATTCATGGCGAAAAGGAGGCATTGGCGCCTGAAGAAGAAACAATGCTGGATACATACAGGAAGGCATTGAAATTCGCAGCCGAGGACAATGCTGTCAGCAAGGGGACGTTTTATGACCTCTGCTATTGCAATTACGCCTCGGACGGTTTCAATCCCGACAGGCATTTCGCATTCCTGCGTGACTTCGAGGACGAAACCTTGCTCATCGTCTGCAATTTCTCCAAGAACGATGCTGATATGAAAATTTCCATCCCGGAGCACGCATTCAATTGGATGAAAATGCCTGAATCAGAGGAATTTAACCATACGACGCCGGTAAGCGTACACGTTCCGGCAACCAATGGCGTGATTATAAAGCTTTTCCAGTAATCCCCGCTACGGCGCGGTTCGTATTCCGATCTATATATGCCACTATTTCTTCCGGCGCGCGGAGAACGGTGGCATATTTCATTGAAGAAACTTGCTCCATGCTGCCGATGGCCTGGAAATCAATGCTTCCATGACCTGACAATGAGTCAATGGAGAGATATCCGACACCCAGAGACGTGATGTTCTGGAAGAAATGCGTACCTTGGCTAGGCTCTATCTGGAACCCCGGCATACTATATTCGACGATCATTCTGGCTTCCGATATGTCGTTCCACATGACAGGAATGCCCAGGTTAGGGTCGGAAGAGCCCCAACGTCCCGGACCGATCAGAATATATCCTTCGCCCTTAGACTTGAACATGTTGTTGATTTCCGACACCTCTTCCGCAATCATGCGCGTCTTCGAAGAATCGAAACTTTCCGGCGAAATGTAAACGATATGTGAAACACCAGACACATGGCCGTTTCCCAACGCCTTGACGGACTCGAAATATCTGGTTCCGAGAGAATCTTTCAGGTCATTGAAATCAACATCCTGCTCGGAGGAATAAGAGCTTATCGGCCTGACCTGCAATAGTTTCAATGAAAGTTTTCCGGACGCAGCCATGTCTGCTGCGAACTCCATTTCCACTTCGCAAAGCAATTCCTTCCTGCAGATTTCCATAATATCGGACAATGCCTGCGCGAGCGGAAACTTGCCATATTTCAGGATAGCGTCGAAAGACACGATTCGGGCTCCTTTTTCTTCAGTTCCGATTACAATCCTGTTGTCAGACATGCTGTATGTCGAGAATGCCATATCGGAATAAGGATAATCCGGAATTATCTCTGTCACAGGGATATGAGCCAGGTTTACTCCTTCATTTCTTGAGATTTTGAAAGCACCGGGGCGCAAGTCCAAAGCGAACATCATCTTCTGACTGTCGCGTACTGCCAGGCCAGGCTGTGACAGCTGAAGAATCTTTTTCGGATATTTCGGATTGAACCTCAATGTCTTGCCGCCTTCCACAACCGATTTTCCGAGTCCTAGAACCATATTGACGATACCGTCCTCGGTAGATTCGTTGTCGATAGGGTAGAAATTGACGCTCCGGCCGACACCGGAAAGCAGGGGATAATAGAGGCCCTCGTGCTCCGAACCGCAGATATTCTGTATCACTATGGCCATCTTCTCCTCGCTCTGGAGATTTCCGGTCGTCTGGATATATGTGCGGCTGCCATTGTAAAACACTGAGGCATAGACACTTTTAATAGCCTTGTCCAGCATGCGGAGCATCTGGTCGCGGTTTTCCACAAGCGGTATCATATACGTGGAATACACTCCCGCAAACGGCTGATAATTACTGTCTTCAAGCTTGGAACTGGACCTGATGGCCAACGGCGTATCCACAGTCTTCAGATATGTTTTCAGGCTCGAAATCAGCCCCTCCGGCAGTCGTGAAGCCACGAACTCGGAAAGAATCTCGTCATCCGACAGTTCGGAATCGATCACATACTGCAAGCCGTTTTCCAATATGAACTCATCGAAATAATCGGTAGTTATGACAATGCTCCTGGGGATGGAAATGCTTATATCCTTGTATCTGTTTGTCAATGAATGTCTTTCAATGAGCTTGTTCAGAAATGCGACGCCTCTGGCCTTACCGCCCAGCGAACCCTCTCCGATTCTGGCGAATGATATGTACCTGTCATAATTTCTGTTGGAGAACTCTGCAATGATTCCACGTCCCATCGCCTTGTGATAAGCTTGAATCTCCTTTACAAGAATCTTCCTTGCTTCAGAGGCATTGTCACTATGGACAAGCCGGAATTTATTGGCGAGAACAAACAGCCCCCTGGCGAAGAACCACTTGGTGAACATGTTTTTGGAAGTGTTGCTGACGAGAATATTGTCAGGCACATTCTGTATGGTATGTTCCAGTTCCTGAAGATTGGCGGCCCTTCCATATTCAGTGCCCTTCGTATCTCTGAACACAAAGTCGCCGAAACCGAACTCTTCCTTGATATAGTCGGACAACTGCAGGAACAATGTCCTTGAGTATTTCTTCAGAAAACCGACGTTAAGTCGCTTTGCCACATCGAGTATGCTTTCCTGTGAAGACTGGAGCAATACCGGCATCATCGGATCGTCTTTCCTGATATGCTCCACCAGATCAATGCCGGCATCGAGTTTTTCCGTCTTAGGAGGGTCTCCCTTATGCACGACCATTCCCACGTCCGATATTATGCCCAGAAAGTGGCCCCTGTACTTTTCGTATAGAGACATGGCCTCGTCGTAGCACGTGGCGAGCAAGATTTTCGGCCTTGAACGCTTGCGGTTCTTCTGCTGGTCCTCATTCAATGTTTCTTTCAGGAATTCATTGCTCTGTTTGAGGATAAGCTTGTACAGTTCCGGAAGGTATGTGGAATAGTAGCGTATCGAGTCCTCCACGAGAAGAATCGCCCTGACGCCGATTCCAAGTATATCATTATCAGCATTTTTCTTGTCCTCGAAAAGCTTTATTATGGCAAGGATGAGATCCGCGTTTCCATGCCAGCTGAACACGAAATCCACGCCGGAATCTGCCTGTGATGTGACTTTTTTCCTGATTTGTTTCGAATAATGCATCAGAAGCACGAACGGAATCGGTTTCCCTTCAGCCTTCAGTTCTGCCGCCAGAGGGAAAATATCCTTGTCGATTTCATTATACATGCAGATGATCATGTCAATGTCAGGCTCGTTTTCGAGTGTACGTCTTGCCGCCTCGGCAGATTCCACCCACACGAATGTCGGAGGGTCTGACATGTTCAGTTCCACATATTCCTTGTAGACCTGCGATTCGATTTGTCCGTCTTCTTCCATGATGAATGCATCATAATTGCTGCAAATCATCAATATACGGTTGATTCTGAACCGGATAAGTGAACTGAAATGGGTCTTGCCGAAGTCTTCCGGCCTTAAAGTCTCGTACATAGCCAAAGATTTACATTCCCAAACATACGCAAAATTTCCCGAATACTATGAAAAACCTGCGTGGGAATTATGACCTTCTACGGAACTCGGCGACTGTAATTGCTGTAGCGACAGCTGCATTCAATGACTCTGAACCGGTGTCGTCCTTAGGATATGGCGGAATGTAAAGACGGCCAGAGACCAGACCGGCGACATCGTCCGAGATTCCGTTGGATTCATTGCCGATGACGATTACGGAAGGAGAGTCATGGCCAGGATTGAGTTCCTTTGCATACATGTCGGTTCCGTCCAGGAATGTCCCATAGACATTGCCGCCGGCGGAAACCGCAGCCTTGCAGAGAGCCGGAATTTCAGCATAATGAAATTTCACACGGAAAATGGCACCCATTGTCGCCTGGACCACCTTGGGATTGAACACGTCGACAGTGTCGGGCGCAGCGAAAACAGCATCTATTCCGAACCAGTCGGCAACCCTCAGAATGGTTCCCAGATTACCGGGATCTCGTATCGTATCCAGAGCCAGATAGAGTCCGGACTTGCCTAAATAAGAACTTAATAAGGCATTGTCCTCAATGCTTATATCCAAAGGCTTACGAACCACTGCAAGAACTGGAGAAGGAGAAGAAAGCGCACTGATGCGCGACATGGCTTCCTCGCCGATTTCATCCTTGCGGTAGACAGTCTCAACCTCGAAACCCGACCGCAACGCTTCCTCTACCATCTTCTCGCCTTCCACACAAAAAAGCCCGAGTCTGTCCCGGAATTTTTTCTCCGAGAGCGACCGGACTTTTTTTATTTCATTCACCGAAATTGACATTGGTGGAAGTATTGTCAAGGATTAATATCCGAGAGTCTTCAGCATTGACTCGTAACTCTGCTCCGGCGCGAACAGGCGCGTGGTAACCTTTCCGTCCTTGTCCTTGTCGATGAGGATGTGCTTCGGTGACGGCTGGAGGCAATGCTTGACTCCGCCATAGCCGGAAATCGCTTCCTGGTATGCTCCGGTGTGGAAAAATCCTATGTAGAGAGGGTCCCTGCGGTTCCTTATTATAGGAAGGAAGATTGCATTGGCGTGAGCCTCGGAATTGTAGTAGTCCTTGCTGTCGCATGTCAGACCGCCGAGGAACACCCTGTGATACTCATCGTTCCACTTGTTGATAGGGAAGAGGATGAATCTCTGGTTCAGACCCCATGTGTCAGGAAGCGTGGTCATGAAAGAATTGTCGATCATGTACCAGCACTCACGGTCATTCTGCTGCTTGACATCCAGGACCTTGAAAATTGTCGCACCGGACTCGCCGACAGTGAAATTGCCGAACTCCGTATAGATGTCAGGAACCGGAACGCCATGGGACTCGCACACTGTCTTGATCTGGTTCACGATTTCCTCGATCATGTATTTGTAATCATAATCCCATGTCAATGAGGTCTTTATAGGAAGTCCTCCACCGATATTGAGAGAGTCCAGGTCAGGACAGATCTGCCTCAGGTCACAATAGAGGTTAAGACAGCGTGAAAGCTCGTTCCAATAATATGAGGTGTCACGAATACCCGTATTGATGAAGAAATGCAACATCTTCAGCTTGAATTTCGGATTCTTGCTGATGCCGTTCTTGTAGAAAGGTATGATGTCACTGTAACGGATTCCCAGACGGGATGTATAGAAATCGAATGAAGGTTCCTCCTCGGCAGCGATACGGATACCTAGATTGGTCGGAACTTCCACGAGATCGTCAAGGTCTTCCAGCTCGTTCTTGTTGTCGAGAACCGGTATGAGGTTGTGCCATCCGGCATTAAGGAAATTGGCCATGTTCCTTACATACTGCGGTTTCTTGAAACCATTGCAGATGATAATCAAATCCTTGTCTACCAAGCCTTTGTCCTTAAGGCACTGGATAAGGTTAAGGTCGTATGCGGAAGAAGTCTCGATATGGACATTGTTTTTCAGCACTTCTTCAAGGACGAACTCGAACTGGGAACTCTTCGTACAGTAGCAATAATGATATTCACCATCATAACTTACTTTCGACATAGCATTGCGGAACATACGCTTCGCACGCTGAATCTGACTGGAGATTTTCGGAAGATAAGTCAATTTCAGAGGAGTACCGTACTCCTTTATGATATCCATCATGTTGATGTCATTGACAATCAGGGAACCATCTTCAACCCTGAATTCATCCTGTGGAAAATCGAATGTCTGGCCGACCAGGTCGATATACTTATTCTTCATCCTTTAAGAAACCGTTAAAATTTCAAAAAAAATCCATAATTACATAAAATAGCACGAATTCGGCACCCGGGAATCCGCCGAAAACAGTCCCGTCACCGAAATCGGATGCAAATATAAGTTTTCAGTTTCAATTTAGGTTCATTTTATAAGATAATATCGGACAAAAAGACGTAAATTTGTGTGAAAACATAATGAAAACGGTTTTTTGGCAACATTGGATTTCATACGACGCTTGTCTGCTGCGGTGCCGGTATTGGCGGTAGCCGCATTGTTGTCAGTTGCCGGTTCCTGCAGCACCACCCGCGTCCTTCAGGACGGTGAATACAGGTTGGCCAAGACGGAAGTCCATGTCAGCAATGACAAGAAATTCAATACCGGAAAGATTGATCCGTACATCAAGCAGAAGCCGAATTCGAACCTGATTTTCGGCTGGAATCCGTTCATCAATGTCTATAACTGGGGCGGCAAGAGCAATTCTTTCTTCGCCAGGCTGTTCCGCAAGATCGGCACTCCTCCCGTAATCTATGAACCCGACAAGGTCGATGCTTCCATCGAGAACATTTCACGCCACCTGGAATACCTGGGATACTATGACTCCGAAGTAAAATCAAGCATTGACGTAAAACGGAAAAAGGTTAAAGTATCGTATGATGTAACTCTAGGCAAACGCTTTCCGATCAGCGATATACATTACCATCTTCCGGACAATCCGGAATTCATGGAAACCTTCCTTCCGGACACAGGCAGGGTATTGGCAAAGAGAGGCGACTTTCTCTCGGAAGAGACATTGGAAGCTGAAAGCCAGCGTTCTGCGGCGAAGATGAGGAATGCCGGATACTACGGTTTCACGAAGAATTATTTTTTCTTCCAGGCCGACACGTTGACCCGTCCCGGATATGCGGTTCTGGATTATACGATAAATGAGTATACCAGAAATGAAACTCCCAAGGACGCCGTCAGCTTCCGCAAGTTCCGTTTCGACGAGGTTACCATCTCGCATCCGGAGAGTTTCAAGATAAGGGAGAAGGTGCTGCGCGACCTGAATACGATCCGCCCGGGAGACCTCTACAACGAAAATACAGTAAACAACACTTATAACCGCCTGTCGTCTCTCAGCGTCCTCAGCGGTGTCAATGTGGATATACGCCAATCCGACACGGCGCTTGTCAATGCCGATATCTCCTTGTCCACCGCCAAGTTGCAAGGTCTTAAGCTGAACATTGAGGCCTCGTCCAACTCCAGCGGCCTGCTTGGCATTTCGCCGGGATTGGCATTCTATCATAAGAATATATTTCATGGCGGGGAAGTGCTCAATCTGAGCTTCACCGGCAATTTCCAATTCAAGCCGAACAGCAGCACACGTTCCACAGAATTCGGAATTTCGGCAGGGATCAAATTCCCGAGATTCGTATTCATCCCGGTAAACAGATTCAGAAAATCCGTACCGTCTACGGAAGTCAAGGCCTCATATAATTATCAGGACCGTCCGGAATACAAGAGGAACATCATTTCCTACTCCTTCGGATACACCGGTTCCTACAAGAAATTGTATTTCCAATTCTACCCGACACAGCTTAATGTGGTGAGAATGTTCAAGATAGACAAAACCTTCCTGGAAAATGTCATGAAGAATACCATTGCAGGAAGCGCTTATACGGACCACTTCGACTTCGGTGCCGGAGGAACATTGTATTATACCACCAGCACGGACGTCAACCCGAAAAACACCTATCATTATTTTAAATTCCAGGCCAACGAAGCCGGAAACGTGCTGTCACTTTTCAACCCGGTAATGAAGAAAAATGCCGATCTGAACGAGCATCAGATATGGGGCACAAGTTATTCTCAATATATAAGAGGGGAGTTTACTGCCGGAAAGACCTGGGTGTTCGGGAAAAACAACAAGCAGGCGATTGCGACCAGATTTCTCATCGGAGCAGGCCATGCTTACGGCAACTCCAAGACAATACCTTTCGAGCAGCAGTTCTATAGCGGCGGCGCCAACAGCCTAAGAGGATGGCAAGCCAGAGCCGTAGGCCCGGGATGCGCCCAGCGCGATACCGTTTTCGTGATTCCGAACCAGACAGGTGACATGAAAATCGAAGCCAATCTCGAATATCGTTTCGGGATGTTCTGGAAATTCAACGGTGCATTGTTTTTCGACGCCGGCAACATATGGTACCTGAGAAACAGCGGATTAAGCTCCTTCGAAGACGGACGGTTCGCATCACGGAACATTCTTGGCGGCATCGCGGCCGACTGGGGACTTGGACTGCGGCTTGATCTGAATTTCATACTCGTGCGAGTCGACATGGGTATGGTTGTGAGGGACCCGTCCAAAGCTCCTGACCAACGCTGGGTAGGACCATCCGGATGGTTCCGCAGAGATGGTTTCGCGGTACATTTCGGTGTGGGTTATCCGTTCTAGGTTCTAGAATGTTCGCCACCTATTTCTTGGGATAATATTTCGGCCAGCAGGACTCCAGATAAGATTTGATGACATCCTCGTGGCGATTCGGGGCAGGCTCATAAAACACCTTGCCTTTAAGTCCCTCGGGCATGAACTCCTGGTCCACGAAATGTCCCGGATAATCATGTGAATACTTATACCCGTCACTATATCCGAGCTTGGCCATCAACTCCGTCGGAGCATTGCGCAAATTCATGGGAACAGCCTCGGCCTGCGTACGCGAAGCCGCCTGCATCGCCTCATTGATGGCAAGATATGCAGAATTGCTCTTGGGCGACGAAGCCAGATATATGGTCGTTTCTGCCAGCGGTATCCGTCCTTCCGGCATGCCTATTACTGAAACGGTCTGGAAACAGGCATTGGCAAGAAGCATGGCATTCGGATTGGCGAGCCCGATATCCTCAGATGCTGATATACAAAGCCTTCTGGCGATGAACTTCGGGTCTTCTCCTCCATCCAGCATCCGGGCAAGGTAATAGATGGCCGCATTCGGATCGGATCCTCTGATACTCTTGATGAAGGCCGATATGATGTCATAATGCATCTCGCCGCCCTTGTCATAACGTGCCGAATTGACCTGCAGACAGGACTCGACAGTTTTGTTGTCAATGACAACCGGTTTCCCGCCAGGCGCAGAATCCACCACTATCTCCAAGATATTCAGCAACTTGCGCGCGTCGCCGCCGGAATATCGGAACAATGCTTCCGTCTCGTTGACTTCAATGTCCTTGTGCGAAAGGATTACATCGTCATTCAATGCCCTGTCCAGCAAGCCTTTCAAATCATTGACATCCAATGGTTTCAGAACGAAGACCTGACACCTGGAGAGGAGGGGATTGATAACTTCGAAAGACGGGTTCTCGGTAGTCGCTCCTATCAGAACCACGGTCCCGTCCTCGACAGCGCCCAGCAATGCATCCTGCTGCGCCTTGTTGAACCTGTGGATTTCATCAATGAAAAGAATCGGCGCACCTTTCCCGTTTCCGAACATTGAAGCCGAATCCGCCTTGGCCTTGTCAATGACTTCACGGACATCTTTCACGCCGGAACTTACAGCCGACAATGTGTAGAATTCCCTGTCCATGGAGTTCGCGACAATGCGCGCCAGGGAGGTCTTACCGACTCCCGGAGGCCCCCAAAGAATGAATGAGGTAAGATTGCCGCCATTTATCATGTTACGGAGCACGCAACCTTCGCCTACAAGGTGCTGCTGCCCTGCATATTCATCCAGATTACGCGGTCTCATCCTTTCAGGAAGAGGCGGAAGCATTCGGCTATATGACGAATCAGACATTGACAATAAATAATTATAAATTAATATAACTCAATCAATGTAACAAAATAGTTAATCGTGGTAACAAAAATGTTTTCCGGGTCGGCGACTGAATTTCATGCCTCAGCCACCTATGATTGGGCCTATTATTGACAAAGATACGTAAAAAGACTGTTACAATCCTTGAGCTTTGCACGAAATTCATTAATTTTGTATGTTGAAAAAAGAATTTGACAATGATCGAGAAGAGAACGAAGATTATCTGCACGATTGCAGACAACCGCTGTGATGCAGATTTCATACGCCAGTTGTATGAAAACGGCATGAACGTCGTACGAATCAACTCTGCCCATGCTTCCATCGAGGGAGCACAGCAGGTCGTGGACAATGTCAGGAAAGTATCAGACAAGATAGCTATACTTATAGATACGAAAGGTCCGGAAGTCAGATTGACACAAATGGCCGACTCCGTAGGGTTCGTGGCTCGCACCGGAGAAACGGTCGAAATCATCGACGATCCGTCCGGCTTGTGCAGGAAAGGTGTATTGTATACTACCTACCCTCACATGGCTGAAGACATACCGGTAGGTTCCGACATTCTTATAGATGACGGCTCCGTAGACCTGTCCGTAACCGACAAGTGCGAGGGAAAATTGATTTGTAAGGTGATGAACGAGGGGCTGATCAAAGGCCACAAGAGTGTCAATGTCCCTAATGTCCACATCAATCTTCCGGCCGTAACGGAAAAAGACAGGCGTTTCATACAGTGGGCGATAAAGGCAGACATTGATTTCATAGCCCACTCGTTCGTACGCAGCGCGAAGGATCTTCAGGAAATCCAGAGCATCCTGGATGCGGAAAACAGTCACCTGAAAATCATTTCCAAGATTGAAAATCAGCAGGGAGTCGACAACCTCGACGAAATACTTTCATATTGCTATGGCGTCATGGTCGCCAGGGGAGACCTCGGAGTGGAGATTCCGGCAGAGCGTATTCCATTGATACAGAGAGATATAGTCAAAGCTTGCCGTAGCAGGAAAAAGCCTGTCATCATCGCGACGCAGATGCTCCAGAGCATGATCGACAACCCGCGTCCGACCAGAGCGGAAGTGACCGATGTGGCCAATGCCATCTTCCAGAGTTCCGACGCGATAATGCTCAGCGGTGAGAGCGCCTTCGGAAAATATCCGGTGGAGGCAGTCAAGACAATGACCAAGATTGCATTGCAGACAGAGCAGACCATCGAAGTAAATCTGGACCTGGACCTGAGAAAGGTCGTAAAACCGGTAGCTGTAGTTCTGGCGCAATCCTTGGTGGCGGCGACGCAGGAACTTCCTGTAAAAGCCTTGATATTCGACACTTACACAGGCCGTGTCGGAAGATATCTCTCCACTTTCCGTCCGTCAGTTCCTCTATATGCGATGTGCTACAACGACTACACCATGCGTGAACTCGGACTGGTGTTCGGAGTGAAGACATATAAATTCGACAAGGTAAAGGACAAGGAAGAGTTCGCTGCGAAATCCATTGAGATTCTTTCGAAAGAAGGCTACATCAAGCCTGGAGACCTGGTAGGATTCATCGGCGGAGTATTCGGCGCCCAAGTCGGAGCCACATATATGGAATTGAAATACGTATAGTATTGAAGAACAATGTGCTCATACCGGTATTGATCTGCCTTGGCATTCTGGTACGACAGAATTGCGGAGCGCAGAAAGTCGAGTTGGGCATATTGTCATCTCCCAAACACGTCGGAATAACATCCGTATTCAATTCCAAGTCAGGCACTTCGTCCATTCTGCGCTTATACGCGGACATGTATGGTGTCCTGGACGGGATGTATTCCAGCCCAGGCTATATTGCTGATTATCACGCACTTTTTCCTATAAGCTCGAAAACATTGGACAGCGGCGCCTGCCTGAATTTCCGTGCAGGCCCGGGTGCTATGGCCGGATGCGCATACGACAGGAATGCCGGGCGGGGAATCGTCGCGGGTCTTTCAGCCATATTGTCCGTCGATTTCAAGTTCAATGTGCCGGTAGTCATTTCATTGGGTTTTTCCGGGACATTGGGCTGCCATGTCGTGGTGAACAACGATTTCGGCGGGACTCTGATGGTATACAAGAATGGCGTCTACGATGCGTGGAAGCCGGAGTTGAGCATTCGTTATAGATTCTGAATAAGGACATTGCGTGTCATATTAAGTCTCACGATGCTGCTTCTTGCAACGCATGTGCTGGAAGCAGGGGAGAGAGGTGCCATGAAATTCCGGTACGGAGTGGAATGGGGCATCGGTTCTACGATACTTTCCAGTACCAAATGCAGCTACATCGCTGATGAAGGCTTTCTGGTAGAATCAGAAGAGCTGAAATTCCTCTGCCACATGAACGGCAATATTACAGGTTTCCTGGGGATGGAAGTCAAGGACAGGCTCGGATTCCGTGTGTATTCAGGATACATGGGACTTACCAAAAGAGAACGCATGATTCCCCTGACGATGAGAGCAGCATGGAATTTCAACGGTTTCTCGGCCAGGACGTCCAGTTCAATGTTTGTCGACGCCGGTGCAGGGTTCAGAAAAGATGCCAAGGTGTCGTTTCTCGGTCGCACAGGTTACAGTTACAGTTGCAGGCTCACGGAAAAAACAGCATTGGAACTGAACGCGGCCGCTCTTGTAAGCTGCTCTCATCCTGACGTCAAGGCGAAATACACGGGCGGAACGGTCGAGAAAGAAAATTTAGGTTTAAACAGAAGTTGGAACACCGGTCTACTATTTACAATCGGTCTCGTATTCTAGAAGTTTTTTTCGTATTTTTGCAAAGCAAAATTGAACAATAAAAATGAAAATATCAGAACACGTCAGATACGTGGGAGTCAATGACCTCCGTGGTTGTTTGTTCGAGAACCAATGGAGCCTCCCGAAAGGTGTATCTTACAACTCTTATCTCGTTGTAGATGAAAAGATTGCATTGATTGACACTGCTGCGGCAGCTTTCGGAGCCGAATTCATCGGAAACATCAAAGCTGAAATAGGGGACAGGGGCATCGATTTCCTCGTGGTGAACCACATGGAGCCGGACCACTCTGCGCTCATGTCCGTAATACGTAAGGAATATCCTAATATTCAGATAGTTACAAACGCGAAAGCAGTGCCGATGATAGCAGGCTATCAGGGAATAACAGACAATGTCAAGGTCATAAAAGAAGGGGAGAGGCTGTCACTCGGAAACCTGAACCTGGCATTCTACATGGATCCGATGGTGCATTGGCCTGAAACTATGGTCACATATCTGGAAGAAGAGCAGACGCTGTTCTCTGGAGACGCATTCGGATGTTTCGGTGCTTTGGATGAATCACTTACGGATGGATTTCCGATTTACAGGGACGAGATGGTCAGGTACTATGCAAGCATCGTAGGAAAATACGGCCAGCCAGTCCAGACTGCTCTGAAGAAACTCTCAAACCTTTCAATATCAAGGATTTGCAGCACACATGGTCCGATTTGGGAAAGCGATATCAATGACGTCGTGAGCCTTTATGACCGCATGAGCCGCTACGAGACCGACAAAGGCGTCTGCATAGTTTACGGTTCAATGTACGGCAACACCGAGAAAGCTGCGCAAGCTATTAAAGACAAACTTGAACTCAACGGTATCAACTGCGTATTGCACAATGCTGTAGAAGAAAACCCGTCATTCATATATAAGGATGTTTTCGAATATGACATGCTCATCTGCGGAGCTCCTACATATAACAATGACATTTTCCCGGCAGTGCGAAATATTCTGTACGGAGTGTGCGCAAGAATGGTCAAGAATCACAAATTCGCGGCATTCGGATCATTCACATGGGCCGGCGCAAGTGTCAGGCTGATGAACGAGATGGCTTCCGCTGCCGGACTCAAAGTAGTTTCCGAAGGAATGCCGTTCAGCCAGGGATATTCAGATGCCCACGCAAATCTGGACAAATTCATTGAAGAAATTCTTGCACAGTACTCTGACAATGCTTAGTCTCGGTTGTTACACAATTTATATTATGTTAAGTTAGTATGCTGTTACAGTTACTTTCACTCCTAGGAGCAGCGGGACTGTTCCTTTATGGCCTAAATCTCCTTAGCGCTGGCCTGCTGAAATTGTCAGGCGACAAATTCAAGACCTTTCTGCCATGGATGCGCAAGAATCCGGTAAACAGCATACTCGCGGGATTCTCGATTACGGCGCTTGCTGAATCTTCCAGTGCCGCGACTGTCATGGTCGTGGGATTCGTAAATGCAGGTGCATTGGCATTGTCGCAGGCGATTCTGGTGATAATGGGTGCCAATATCGGAGCATCCTTCACCGCCTGGATCATTGCAATATTGGGATTCGGACTAGGCATAACGTCCATCATCTATCCTTTTTTCGCATTGGGATTCATATTGACAATGTCCAAAGGCCAGAAGCGTAAAATCAGCGGAGAAGTCATTCTCGGATTCGCGCTTATGTTCCTGGGACTGTTTTATATGCAGAAGTACTTCCCTGCTACTGAGACACTTCCGGTGCTTAAAGCCTATGTCGTTGCAGCATCGGCCAATGGAATTCTTTCCGTCCTGCTGTTCATGGCTGTGGGATGCGTTCTCGCTTTCGGCCTGCAGTCTACCGGAGCGGTCACTATCACGATGGTGATGCTCGGGGCCGGCTGGATTGACTTCAATATGGCTGCCGCAATGGTGATGGGCGAAAATATCGGAACCACGATTTCCGCCAATATCGCTGCTTCGGAGGCAAACATTGAAGCGAAGCGCGCGGCTCTCGTACATACATTGTTCAATATTTTCGGAGCCGTACTCGCCCTCATTTTCTTCCATCCGTTTATAAAACTGGTAAGCTGCATTGCCGGAGGACTTCAGACGAGCTGGTCATGCATCCTCGGAATCGCAATCTTCCATACCCTGTTCAACTTGCTGGACACCTGCATTTTGGCATGGTTTGCCGGACCGATTGAGAAACTCGTCAATCTGCTCGTCAAGACATCCGAGGAAGACAGCGAAGACAAGTCCAGACTTATTTATATTTCTGCACGTCATTTCGGAACACCTGCAATATCCATCGCGCAGGCATTCAAGGAAGTCGCACATTTCGCATCGGTGTTGCATGAAGGTTTCGACAATGTGAAACTCGCTGTAAATGAAAAAAATCCGGACGAATTCGAGAAATACAGAATGAATCTGGTACAGCTGGAGGAAATTTCCGACAGAATGGAATATCATATCGCGGCATTCCTGAACAATGTTTCCAACGAATCGATCAGCGAAGAGGAAGCAGATGAAATCAAAGTGCTTTACCGCATTATCGGTGAACTGGAAAGCCTCGGTGATAGCGGAGAAAACATCAGCCGCATCCTGGAGCGTGAACGTGTGCACAACAGAAAATTTGATGACGATACTATCAGGAAGATCAACTTGATGATAGACGTGACAGACAAGGCCTACAAGGTGATGTCTGAAAACCTCGAAGCGACAATTACCGGGAACGTTACGGACATTTCCAATGCATACGCTGTGGAAGACGAAATCAACAGCATGAGAAATACGCTGAGGGAACAATGCGTCAACCAGATTGAGCAGCACGCGGGCAACTATCAGTCACTCAACTACTTCCTTGATATTATTTCAGAATTGGAGGCCATGGGAGATTTCATGATCAATGTTTCCCAGGCCATTGTTAGAAGCGAAGATTAAAATAATGGCAAAGAAAAAACAGGAAATCATACTGGAAAATGTCACAATCGAGGCCGTGGCGGCAGAAGGCCGTTCACTCGCCCATGTCGACGGCGCTGTAGTATTCGTGGAATTTGCAGTCCCGGGAGACATTGTGAATGTGAAAGTTACGAAGAAAAAGAAAAACTATATGGAGGGCTTTATCCAGTCGATGGTAAAACCTTCCGAGCATAGGCTTGAGCCTTTCTGCGAACATTTCGGAATATGCGGCGGCTGCAAATGGCAACCTCTCCCCTACGAAATGCAGCTCCAGGCGAAACAGCAGCAGGTATACGACCAGCTGGTCCGCATCGGTCATCTCCAGGTTCCCGAAATAATGCCGATACTCCCATCAGAAAACATCAAATACTATCGTAACAAGCTGGAATTCACATTCTCCAGCAAGCGATGGATATATAACGACGAGAATCCTGATGCTCTGACTCCTGAGGAAAAGACCGGACTGGGATTCCATGTGGGCAGATTTTTCGACAAGGTACTCGACATCAAGCATTGCTGGCTGCAGCCGGAACCATCCAACAAAATCCGGCTTTTCATTAAGGATTATGCCCTGAAGCATCATCTGTTGTTCTACAACATACGCGAGAATACAGGTTTTTTGAGGAACATGATTGTCCGTAACAACAAGGCGGGCAATGTGATGCTTACTATCAGCTTTGCTCACAATGATGAAGCCATCTTCCCTATGCTCGACGCGATAGCTGAAGCATTTCCGGAGATAACATCATTGTATTACGTGATCAACAGCAAGTTGAATGACTCGATTTCCGATCTTGATTGTGTACTTTACAAGGGTGATGACGCAATCTGGGAGACCATGGGAAACCTGAAATTCAAGATTGGCCCGAAGTCTTTCTACCAGACCAACAGCGACCAGGCTTACAGGCTTTATTCTGTGGCCAAGGAATTTGCCGGACTCACTGGCAATGAGACAGTTTACGACCTCTATACCGGAACCGGAACCATTGCGCAGTTCGTTTCTGACAAGGCTTCAAAAGTAATAGGTATAGAATATGTCAAGGAAGCTATTGACGATGCCAATGTCAATGCTGCCGCCAACGGCATAACCAACTGCACATTCTTCGCCGGAGACATGAAAGATATCCTCACGGCTGATTTCATTGCAGAACATGGCAAGCCGGAAGTCATGATCATTGACCCTCCAAGGGCCGGAATGCATCCGGATGTGGTAAAGGTCATTCTGGAGGCTGCTCCCGAGAGAATCGTATATGTCAGCTGCAACCCGGCTTCACAGGCACGCGATTTGGCGATGATGTCCGGAAAATATGAAATTACAGCCGTTCAGCCTGTGGATATGTTCCCTCACACAATGCACGTGGAGAATGTATGCGCATTGAGGCGCAGAAGCGATGAAGAAATAGCAAGAATTGAGGAAGAGAAAAAATTGACAGAAGAAAATAAAACGAACAACAACCAATAATTTGAAATGTTACTGCAGATTGTATTATTCATCATTGGCCTCGGCCTCGTAGTCAAGGGCGCAGACTGGCTTGTAGATGGTTCGTCAGCTATAGCTAAACGCCTTGGCATCAGCGACTTCGTTATCGGACTTACCATTGTGGGCATGGGTACCTCCGCTCCGGAACTTGTCGTAAGTTTCATCGGAGCGATTCAAGGAAATGCTGACATAGCAATAGGAAATGTCATCGGTTCAAACATTTTCAATGTCCTCCTTATTCTTGGAGTGACGGCCATCATCTGCCCGATGACCATTACCAAAATCAACAGAAGAAAGGATATTCCTATCAATATCGGAATCACCATCCTGCTTCTGGTGCTGGGAATGACACATACGCTGTTCGGTTTCGGAAACGACACACTCAGCCGCGTCGACGGATTGGTATTTCTGGTGCTTTTCGCCATATATATCTATATGTCATTCCGTTTCGATACAGCAGATGATGAGGCGGAAGATGACGGCAAAAAGATATCCAAAGCATTGTCCATCTTCATGATAGTCGGCGGACTCGCCAGTCTTGTATTCGGAGGCCAGCTCTTCGTGGATTCCGCGACCAAAATCGCCAAGATGATGGGCGTAAGCGACAAATTCATTGCCATTACAATCCTCGCAGGAGGTACTTCAATGCCGGAACTGGCTACCTGCATCGTGGCAGCGGCGAAGAAAAAAGGCCAGCTTGCTCTCGGCAATATCCTGGGCTCCAATGTTTTCAATATCTTGCTGATCCTCGGAGGCTCCGCATTGATTCATCCATTGTCATTTGCCGCTATAAACCTGGTGGACGCAGGCGCATTGCTGTTGAGTGCATTGGTAATCGCCTTCAGCATTTATACATTCAAGAAAGATCAGCTTGACAGGGCCGACGGCGTATTCCTGCTGCTTATGGAAATCGGCTACATGACATGGCTGATATTGACAAGTAAAATCTAAACTCTAACATAATTATGTTCAAACCAACAAGTTATAAATTGCTCAATGTCGGCACGGGACGTGTCTTCGAAGATGAGGGCTGGACATTGGCAGATCCGGAAGCGACTTCCCCGTCACTGGTGAGGGCTGTATATGCCAACACCAAATTTACTCCGCGCGATGACCTCAAAGGCCTTTACAGATATGCAGAATGGCTCCCTATCAGGAAACCATTGAGACATTCCCATGCTCCTGTCACATATAAGAGCAAGGGGCTTGCATCCATCCTCGGCATGGAGAATCTCTACATCACATTCTCCGGTTATTGCCCTAAATTGGGTGCCAGAATGGAGACCTGCTCGTTCAAGGAGACGGAGGCGTTCTCAGTTTGCGCAAGGCTTCCAAAGAACAACAAGAGAATCCTCGTGGTCCAGTCTGCAGGCAACACCGCGCGAGCATTTGCCAAGGTTTGCTCCGACAACAATATCCCTATCGTCATCTGTGTTCCGCTGGACAATTTCAGTGACCTATGGTTCCGCAAGAAACTTTCACCTTGCGTCAAGATCATTGCAACTCCGGCAGGATCAGATTATTACGATGCCATCGCACTGGGAGACAAGCTGTGCAAGGATCCACGTTACATGGCAGAGGGCGGTGCCAAGAACGTAGCCAGACGTGACGGTATGGGTACGACCATACTTTCGGCTGTCGAGACCATCGGACGTATTCCTGACGCTTATTTTCAGGCCGTAGGAAGCGGTACAGGAGCAATCGCAGCGTGGGAAAATGCTGAAAGGCTTGCTGCTGACGGCAGATTCGGCGAGAACAAGATGAGAGTCTATGCCAGCCAGAATGCTCCGTTCACCATCATGTACGATTCATGGAAAAAACATAGCCGTGAACTCGTGGCCATGACTCCTGAAGAAGGAAGACAGAAGGCGGAAGTGATTCTCGGAAAGGTTCTTTCCAACAGGAAACCGCCATACAGCCTCGCAGGTGGACTTTTCGATGTCCTGGAAAAATCCGGCGGAGACATGTTCAAGGTTACCAATGACGAAATCGTATCTTGGGTGGTACGTTTCTTCAGCGCAGAAGGTTATGACCTTTTCCCTGCATCAGCTTGTGCAGTAGCCAGTTTGAAGCAGGCTTTGGATGCCGGAGTCGTAAAACACGATGAGACTGTCATGCTGAACATTACCGGTGGTGGAATGCTCGGCGCGACCAAGAAAGGTTTCATCCTGAAAGAGCCGGATCTCATCCTCGATCCTGATCTTCCTGCAGAAGAAATCATTGCCGCTGTCGACAAGTTGTTTTAAGTTTTTAATCCCTGACAATCATGCCCTTTGACCCGCTGCACCAGATAGACTCGGTCGCTTTCCATCCGGATTCGGCCAAGGTCGCGTTGACCAATATCGCGCAAGAAATCGCCACAAATCCAAATCAGTTCCTCCAGGATCTGATTCATGATGCCATTGCATTCGGAATCAAGGTGTTGGCCGCAATCGTGATATATGCAATCGGTGCATGGCTGATAAAAAGGGTAAAGAATGTCCTGCATAGGATTTTCGAGCGGAAACATACAGAAAAGACATTGTCATCATTCGTTACGAGCATGGTGACGATTACATTGACAGTGCTGCTTTTCATCATAACCATCGGAACATTGGGCATCAATACCACCTCCATCGCGGCGCTGCTCGCTGCCGGCGGTATGGCAATAGGTATGGCGCTCAGTGGAACGGTGCAGAATTTCGCCGGAGGTCTTATGATATTGATGTTCAAACCTTTCAAGGCCGGAGACTATATCGAGGCTCTCGGCTTTTCCGGCATTGTCAATGAAGTCAACATCGTAAGTACCAAACTCAGGACTTTCGACAACAAGACAATAATCCTTCCGAACGGCGCCCTTTCCAACGGCAATATCAAGAACTATTTCGAGCGGAAAGTGAACCGTCTGGAATGGACAGTGAATCTGGATTACAGTACGGACAATGCCAAGGCGAAGGAAGTAATGATGAACCTGCTGAAATCGGACAAGCGGATCCTGGACTCCGCGACGCCCGGAGCATCAAATCCGTTCGTAGCTCTCAACTCGATGAAAGACAGCTCTGTAGAGTACGTCATGAAAGGCTGGGTGAACACGGAAGATTATTGGGATGTCATGTATGACATGAATGAAGCCATCTTCACGGAACTGCCGAAACAAGGATTGAGTTTTCCGTTCCCGCAGATGGACATACACATGAAATAAAAAACTCGGAGCGTTTTGACAATGCTCCGAGTTTTTTATTTATTGACGTTTATTCTATTGCTGTTTGGCTGCGGCACGTTCTTCTGCAAGTTTTTCCTTGCTAAGGACAGGATTGCCATAAATTTTCAGGAATATGTCACGCAAGTCGGCGCGGCAAAGAGATTTTTCCACCTTGTCCAACTGATGCTCCACATAATCCGTGAATTGTGCCACATCATCCGGCGTATACATGTCGCTGTACTTGTAGCTGTGGTTCGCCATATCATATCCGATATAGTTCGTCTTCCAAAGCTTGTAACCGTCAATGATTCTTACATCCACAGCATGACGTATGGCCTGGTACCTGTCATTCTTGGTACAATATGAAGCCGCCTCAATCTCGTCATGAGTAAGCGGCTCGCCTATGTTCAGATGGATATTTCCTTTCTGCTGCTCGATACCGGTCATGATGCTCACCATATCCTCCTTCGGTCCCTTGACATATTTCTGTGTCCTGGAAATGAGGAGTTCCCTTGCCTTCAGGATATCACACGGCTCATACTCATACGAGATACTGAGCGGAACAATGTTGAGTTCCTCGAAATTCGAAGTGAAATCCTTCGTGCCGCTCATATCGAGCATCTTCAGCAATCCCTGCTCGGTAGTGTCGATGCCGTCCTTGGCACGGCCTTCACGCTGTGCGATCCAGATGGAGCTCTTTCCGGAAGTAATCGCGTCGCGGATGTACTTCGAAAGCACCTGCGATGAAAGATAGAGCTGACGGGCATTGATTCCTCGAATGACCTTGATCATCCTGTTGGAACGGATCAGATACTCGATATATTTGTTTGAGAGGAGGTTGCTTCCTACGGCAATTTCCGTCATAGGGATGGCATTACGGTACAGAACTACCTGAGTGATAGCCGGATCGAGGATGATGTCGCGATGGTTGGACATCGCAAGGAACTTCCCGTTGATGCCTTTGATATTGGCAATGCCATCGTAAGAGAAATTATGGGCCGTCGTCGACAGCACCCATTCCACAGCCTTGTTCATCACCAGGATCTGGAACTCGTCAATGCTTCTTACACTTTTGAGTACCGTTCTGAGGAACTCAGGCTCTTTATCAGGAAAAATAGCCTTGGAAACTTCCAGCACTGCCGGATGATCCGCTAGTTTTCCTAACGCTTCGACAGCTTCCGCATCAGTATACGGACAAATGTCGAACTCGTTGATTTCTTCACACATACGCTATACTTGTTTCAATGTACTCCGCAACATAGCGGAAATACGTCCGCAAAGCTAGTAAAAAAGGCGCTAATGTCCAAACAATTTACTTCCTGCGGTACAACAGCGAACTGTCACCATAACTCAGGAAACGGAAATCATGGGACAATGCATAATCATATATGGTTTTCCAATCCCCGCCGACAAAAGCCGAAACGAGCAAGATCAACGTGCTTTCAGGCTGATGGAAATTGGTAACCAGCATATCCACAATCCTGAAACGGAATCCCGGTACAATGATGATTCTCGTGCCCGCGCTGATCTTGTCAAGAGAATTTTTCTCCATATACGCAATAATCGCGTCCAGTGATTCTTCCGTACTCCATTTGTATTCACGCGTATAAGGCGCCCACTGGTCCACATCCGCCGGAGCGCCGGTTTCAATGCAGGACACACCTATATAATATAGGGATTCCAATGTACGTACGGATGTAGTGCCTACGGCAATGACGGACTTACCGGAACTGCGCAGATCTTTCAGGAAATCCAATGTCACCACGAACGGTTCCCTGTGCATGGGATGTTTGGCAACTTCCGAATTCTTTACAGGCAGGAATGTACCGGCGCCTACATGAAGGCAAACTGTTTCTATATCAATGCCTTTGGACCTGATGGCATCCAGCACGGCCTGAGTAAAGTGAAGACCTGCCGTAGGAGCTGCCACAGAACCGCGGAATTTGGCGTACAATGTCTGATACCGTTCGCTGTCAATGGCTTCGCTCTCCCTGTTCAGATAAGGTGGAATAGGGATGGTACCGCATATTTCAAGCACTCTGGAGAACGGATTGCCGCCTGACCATGAAAACTCGACTATTCCGGTTTCTCCTTCGCGGGAAACCAATCTGGCCTTCATTGCCATTTCCGCGATTTCCGGAGCATTTTCAGGATTATATAAATCCAGTATATCGCCCTTCCACTTCTTGGCATTGCCGATCACGCATTTCCATGAGCATGAAGATGTTGCGGCGAATGAAATGTTGTATTCCTCCGGTTTTACCGGCTGCAGGCAGAAAATCTCTATCCGTGCGCCCGTAGGACGGACAAAATGCAGTCTGGCTGGTACGACCTTGGTGTCGTTGAACACCATAACGGCATCTGACGGCAGCAGTTCCGGAATCTGCCGGAATACGAATTCATCTATCTTTCCGTTGATATATCGCAACAATTTCGATGAGTCACGTTCTGCAAGCGGATATTTGGCAATCCTCTCATCCGGGAGAGGGTAATTGTAATCTTCAATACGTATATCAGGTATCATTTGATCTGTAGCTAATGATTTCGATCTGCAAAATTACATCGTCCGGCAGTAATATAAAAATAAATTTACGATTCTCACAAAACGTTAACTAATGTATCACTTTATGTGATTACAAATGTTCACAAATGTATAATAATGTAAATATTACAAAAGTTAACACTATATTTGATTAAGTTTTGTAATAATTATAAAATGTGAAATAAGAAAAATTTATATGAATTTTAGTATTTGCCTAACACATTGATAATCAGCCTAAAATATTATTTATTCTAATGCTTGAGTTTATGAAAAGTATGTGAACAATCCCCCTAATAGGCCATACAGGTGTTATTAAAGGCATCATTTGATACGTAACAACTTATTTACTAGTATATTATATACATTTACCTCAATTAATCTGTAGTATTTTATCTATATCTGTAAACAAGGCACAACCAGTTATTTACTTTTGTAACGTAAACTTTTGTTTGTTTTGTAAATTTATTTGTGCTACATTTGTAAAACCAATGTTTAGAAATATGAACACACGACTGGAACAGTTTCTCGCAGCAGAGAACATCTCTCAATCACAGTTTGCCGACACTATCGATGTCGCCCGCGCAAGTGTATCTCATATTCTAGCCGGAAGAAACAAGCCGGGCTGGGATTTTCTCAACAACATGTTGAAGCACTACCCTAACCTTAATATAGAATGGCTGTTGAACGGGACAGGAAAAATGTACAAGAGCGCAGCCAGGGAAACCACTGTCAAGCAGGAACCGGCTCAGCCGGATCTCTTCAGTGCTGCCGAATTGCCAGACATGGAGAAAGCGGCTTCAATCAAGGTGTCCGAAACCCCGCGAGAATTGAATATTCCCGTACAGCCTCGCATGGTGTCACCGAATACGCAAATCCCACAGACGCCGCCGACCGTTGAAAACGTCCCTCAATGCATTGATAATCAGCGCAAAATCACAAAAATTGTCGTATTTTACGATGATAATACTTTCATTGAAATAAAGTAAAGATTCACTACCTTTGTACGCTTAAAAAATCAAAACAGATTTTATGTACAAGACTTTAATCCGACCGTTTCTATTCAAGCTGAATCCTGAATCGGCACATCAGCTTACTATGAAAATGCTCAAGATTGCGGGCTCAATACCGTTCTGCAGAAGCATTGTCCGACTGATGTTCAAGCGCGAACACAAGAATCTTTCACGTGAAGTTTTCGGAATCCGCTTCCCCAACCCTGTAGGTCTTGCAGGCGGACTGGACAAGAATGGCGAATGCTATAACGAATTGTCAGACTTCGGTTTCGGATTCGTGGAAATAGGTTCCCTGACGGCAAAGCCGCAGCCGGGAAATCCTAAGCCCAGGCTATTCAGAGTCGTAAAAGACAATGCCATTATCAACCGGATGGGCATCAACAATAATGGCGTATCTGAAGCCATCAAGAACATCAACAGCAAGCATCCGGAGGTCATCATTGCCGGAAACATTGCTCCGAATTCATCATCTCAGGGCGAACAGGTGGCCGATGACTACAAGACGGCATTCTCGCTATTGTACGATTTCGTGGACATGTTCGTGATAAACATTTCATGCCCTAATGTTGAAGGACTTACGAGTCTTCAGGAAGTCAGCAGCCTGTCTGACATCATGGACAGCATGCTGAATATGAGGACCGGCTTCGACACGTATAAGCCGATATTGCTTAAACTTTCACCGGATCTCGCTCATACACAGATCGATGAGATTATCGAATACGCCATGATCTCCGGCGTCGACGGCATCGTTGCCGGCAATACCACCAGAAAACGTGACGGACTTACCATCCCTCAGGAAAAGATCGACGAAATCGGAAAAGGAGGAATGTCCGGCGCTCCCCTGTATAAGAAGAATCTGGAAATGGTCCGCTATATCCATGAAAAGACTGGCGGAAAACTGCCGATTATCGGCGTAGGAGGCATCATGACGCCGCAGCAGGCTCTGGAAATGCTGGACGCAGGTGCTTCATTGATAGAGATTTACAGCGGCTTCATATATGAGGGTCCAGGTTTCGTGGAAAAGATTCTCAAAGCCATCGAAAACAACAAAAAATAAACACATGATATAATGGTTAAAGCAGGTATTTGCACCATCGGGGACGAAATCCTGATAGGCCAGATTGTAGACACGAATTCCTCTGGAATTGCCAAGTCATTGAATTCCATAGGTGTAAAGGTTTCCGACATGAGTTCCATCGGCGACGACCATAAAGCCATCGTCGAGACTTTGGATGCCGAACTCCGTACCAATGACATTGTAATCGTTACCGGAGGACTTGGTCCGACAAAGGACGATATTACCAAGGCGGCCCTGGCAGAGCTTTCGGGCAGCGAAAAATATGTTATCAATGAGCCTCAATCATTGATAATGAAGAAGATACTCCATTCAAGAGGGCTTGATACGTTGGCTTCCAACGTTGCCCAGGCCAGTGTTCCTGACAAATGCGAAGTCATTCCGAACAAGTATGGAACCGCTCCGATAATGGTGTTCAGGTTCAATAGAGAGAAATTCGGCCATGAGGCGGTGCTCTATTCGATGCCAGGTGTTCCTTTCGAAACAATGAACATGTTGCCGGAAGTGCTTGACGACATCAGCAAGCATTTCGCATTGACAGCCATATATCACAGAAACATAATGGTTTACGGCCTTGCGGAATCCGCATTGTCCGAGAAGATTGCATCCTGGGAAGATGCACTCCCCTCTGACATGCATCTCGCATACCTTCCTGATCCGCTTAAAGGAGTACGACTGAGGCTGTCCATATATGGAGAAGACCTGCACGATGCGGAGACGCGTATATCCGCGCAAATAGAGGCACTCAAATGCATTATCGGCGAGAACATATACTCCTATACCGATGACACGCTTGAACATGCTCTCGGAGAGATTCTCAAGGGGGCCGGCAAAACTCTCTGTGCCGCCGAATCCTGCACGGGTGGTGAGATTTCCCACCTCGTCACTACGGTACCCGGCTCGTCATCCTATTATCTGGGTTCAGTAACTTCCTATGCTGTGCCGGTGAAGGAAAAGGTTCTGGGAGTTCCGGCTGAAACAATCGAAAATCATGGCGTTGTAAGCAGCGAAGTCGCAGCTGCAATGGCTGAAGGTGTGAGGAAGCTGATGGGCGCAGATTATGCTGTGGCGACGACCGGACTGGCCGGCCCCGGCGGTGGAGACGGCGTCAATCCGGACGGGACGGTTTGGGTAGGAGTTTCATCTGCAAGCGGACTTGTACGCACCATGAAGTACCAGTATCACAATGACCGCAAGCGTAATATAGAACGTTTCGCCGCTTCCGCATTGTTCTTCTTGTTAACTATTGTAAAAGAGGAGCTAAATATCTGAGTTTCAATAAATGTAACATCTTTGTTTAAGTCTATAACATTTTTGTTACATTATATTTGTAAACAATAAGAACGGGTTATTGGTATATAAAGCATTGATTGCTAATACAATACGAAAATCGGGCAATTTTTAAGTCAAAAAGATAGGAGCACACTGAAATACAGCGTGCTCCTATCTTTTTGAACATTTTTACAGACTCTCCGCAACCTCTCTCACCCGGTTCATCACACGGATAAAATTGCCTCCGGCGACCTTTTCGATGTCACTTTCGCTATATCCGCGAGCCCTCATTTCTTCGAAGACAATGCCTATTTTTGACACGTCTTCGAGGCCCTCCGGAGTGACATTGATCCCGTCGAAATCTGATCCTATGCCCACATGGTCGATACCGGCAACGCGCACTGCATGGTCGATATGATCGACGACGACTTTATAAGACGGCCTGTCAAGCGAGGCCAGTTCCTTCTGGACTTCCACCCATGACTTGTACTTGTCAGGATTGCCTGGATCATTGATGAATTCCTCTTCTACCGCGTCGGCCTTGTCGTCAAGCCCCGAAGCCGCCAGCTCCTTGGCAAATTCATCAGAAAGGAATACAGGATAGAAATTAATCTGGATCACACCATCTACCGCAGCTATTGCCCTGAGCATATCATCTGTCATATTCCGCCGATGACTTGCCAATGCCCGGCAACAAGAATGAGTCGACACCACAGGAGCTTTGGAGCAACGCACGCAGTCATAGAATGTCGCATCAGATGCATGAGCCAAGTCAATGATCATTCCGAGGCGGTTCATTTCCGCCACGACCTGACGTCCGAACGGGCTCAATCCTCCCCACCTATGCCCTTCTGCAGCAGAGTCACATATCTGATTGTCGGTATTATGCGTCAATGTCATGTAACGCACTCCCATACGATAGAACTGCCTCAGGAGCGCAAGACTCCCCTGTATCGGCAAGCCGTTTTCCATGCCGACAAACACCGAGGTCTTTCCAGCCGCCTTGTTCCTGTAAGCTTCTTCAGGAGAATTAGCCAATGCTGCCATATCAGGAGCCGCTTCCACGGCATCATTGATACCTGCAAGCATTTCCAATGCATATCTGGTAGCCGCATCGGGAGACATTGTTCCCGGCGTGTATAACGCAAAGAAAGAAGCGTCGACTCCCCCGGCGCGCAACTTCGGAAAATCCACATGCGCGTACGGATTATCAACGCTCAAGTTTCTCAGCCGCATAATCTGTGACGGCGTATCGCAATGAGAATCAAGTACAAACATCTTTATTCGATTTTTTCAGACAGTTCCGCCCACTCTTCTGTCCAGGCATCAAGATCACGTTTATGCTCCAGGTAGGTACGGGTAAGTTCCATCACATCGTCATTCTCTCCCGGATTCGAAAGCACCGTCTCGATTTTTTTCATCTTGGCCTCTGCCGAAGCTATCTCTTTTTCAAGAAAAGCAATACGGTTGCGCACCTTCCGCTCCTCTTTGGAGACTATCTTTTTCGTCAGGAACTCCTGTTTGCCGGCAGATATCTCAGGCTCAGCAGGTTTAGCCGGTTCTTCCTTGTAAAAACGGCGCTCCAGTTCCTGAAGATTCTCAATCCTGCGCTCATCAAGGAAATCTTGGATGCCACCGAGATGCTCCTTGACCTTACCATCCCGGAACTCGTACATCTTGTCTACAAGTCCATCAAGGAAATCCCTGTCATGGGAAACCACGACAAGCGTCCCGTCAAAGTTTTTAAGTGCCTGTTTCAGAACATCTTTCGAACGTATATCCATGTGGTTGGTAGGCTCGTCAAGCGCCAGAAGGTTATATGACTGCAGCATGAGCTTCGCCATTCCCAGACGCGCACGCTCCCCTCCGCTCAGGATTGCGACTTTCTTGTCAATGTCCTCGCCCTTGAAGAGGAATGCAGCGAGAATATCGCGGAGCTTCGTCCTTATATCTCCGGATGCAATATTTTCAAGCGTGCTCAGGACAGTCTCATTCTTGTCCAATATATCTTCCTGATTCTGGGCGAAATAACCGATATGCACATTATGACCGACCTTAGCTTCACCGGAAATTGGCTCCAGCTGCCCCATGATAACTCTCATCAATGTGGTCTTTCCTTCACCGTTCCTGCCCACAAGTGCGACTTTCTCACCTCTCCTGATTTCAATTTCAGCATCACGGAACACCACTTTCTGCGGATAACCGACCGTCAGGTCTGTTCCTTTGAATACCACATCGCCGGAGCGCGGTGCCGGCGGAAATTTCACTACCAATGTAGAATTGTCCGTTTCATCTATCTCGATTCTGTCAAGTTTCTCCAAAGCCTTGATTCTGGATTGCACCTGATTGGACTTTGTAGGCTTATAACGGAATTTATTGATGAAATCCTCGGTCTTTTCTATCATCTTCTGCTGATTCTCGTAAGCGGCAATCTGCTGCTGCATACGCTCTTGGCGCAGTTCAAGATATTTCGTGTAAGGCACTTTGTAATCATGGATATGCCCTACCATGATTTCTATGGTGCGATTGGTGACATTGTCCAGGAAACGTCTGTCGTGAGAGACAAGAAGAATTGAACCGCGATATGCTTTCAGATACTCCTCCAACCACTCAATTGATTCAATATCAAGATGGTTGGTAGGCTCGTCCAGCAACAGCACGTCCGGTTTCGACAGCAGAATCTTGGCCAATTCTATACGCATGTTCCAGCCTTGGCTGAAAGTTTCCGTGTTACGGCTGAAATCCTCATCCTTGAATCCAAGTCCCAGCAATGTCTTTTCAGCCTGCACCATAGGCGGTTCCGAATGTTCGATTGCCAGCCTGTCATTGATTTCATTCATCCTGGAAATCAATGACATATACTCTTCCGACTCGTAATCGGTCCGCGCCGCAAGCTCATTGCCGATTTCGGCCAGTTCCGTCTCCAGCTCATTCATCGCGGCAAATGCCGTCATGGCTTCATCAATGACAGTCCTGCCCTTGTTATGCTGCATTATCTGGGGCAAATAGCCGATCTTGATATGATTCGGAAGGTCAATATGACCGGAAGTCGGACTCTGCTCGCCGCAGATAAGCTTCATTATCGTAGACTTGCCTGCGCCGTTCTTGCCGACAAGGCCGATCTTGTCGCTTTCGCTTATATGAAAATTTATATTGTCAAGTAGCGTGTAACTTCCGTAAGCTACTGTTATACCGTTGATTGAAATCATTTCTAACCTTTTTTGACACAGACGAGCACACTCAATTCATAGAGGAGATAGAGAGGCGCTGCTGCGATAAGCATTGAAAACGGGTCCGCCGGCGTGATTATGGCGGCCACCACGAGTATGGCGACTATGGCGTGACGCCTGTATTTCTTCAAACTGTCCCTGGTGACGATGCCCATCCTGTTAAGAACTGCTATCAGCACAGGAAATTCGAATACAATTCCGAACAGCAGCACCATCGAACTGAACATTGAAATGTAGGAATCCAGCGTTATCGTATTCTGCACTGCATCACTTACGGTATAACCCTGAAAGAAATTCAATGTTATGGGCAATATGAGATAATATCCGATGAGCAGACCTATGTAGAAGAGCGCCGAAGCGAAGGCAAATGCCTTGCGCACAGCTGATTTTTCGCTCGGATACAATGCCGGGGCGACAAACGTCCAAACCTCGTAACACACATAAGGAAAGGACATTACGAAGCCGCAGATAAATGAGACCTTCAGATGGATGAAGAACTGGGCTGAAATCTCGGTATTGATCAATGACATCGAAAACGGCAGTCCCAGCCACTTGTAAAGCCAGAATCCGGACTTGGTCGGAGCAAGGATGACGTCATCGAAAAGAAATCCCTTGAAACACATCAACAGGCCCCCCGTACATAAAACGGCCAATGCCGAGCGGAACAATGTCCCCCTCAGCACATCAAGATGATCCCAGAAGGTCATTTCATCGCCACTGCCGCTCACTTCCCCAGGAATCTATTTCTTGTCACCGGACTTGTCGTCTTTCAAAGTCGAATCGACATCTTTGATGTCTTTCTCGACCTCGTTCAATCCGTCCTTGAAACTTTTGACGCCTTTGCCAAGACCTTTCATAAGCTCAGGAATCTTCTTTCCACCGAAAAGAAGAAGTACGATCAATGCAATGATCACGATCTCCCACGGACCGACGATTCCAAGAGGATAAATTACCATAACTATCTGTATTTTAAAGTGTTATTTCTCATCAATTCTGGATTTTATAATTTCCAAAAGTTTTTCCGGGCATGGCACAGGTCTGCCAGTATGCTTGTTCAAAAAACCGAGAACTGCCTGGCCTTCAGCACACAAGACACCGTCCTGATTATATACGGCCTGCTTTATAACCAATTTCGCAAGCGGTATTTTTTCAATGGCTGCCGTACATCTTACGACGTCGCCCATCTTGGCGGAGTGCTTGTATTTGCAATCCACGGAAACAATGGGAATGACCACACCGTCAGCTTCGCATTGTTCTATCGGATACCCCCCGTCCCTGATCATCAGGTTCCTGGCACACTCGAAATACCTGATGTAATTCGAGTGATGCACAATCCCCATCTGGTCTGTCTCGTAATAACGGACAGGAAAGCTTGTTTCGTAATACATCATGTCGCCTAAAGGGATTTAAGCGCCTTGAGCTGAGTCTCATAGCTCTCTATCTTGGAAAGCGAATCAGCCTCTTTCTTGCGCTCGACCGCTACCACTTTCTCAGGAGCATGTGCGGTGAACTTCTCGTTGGAAAGTTTCTTGCGCACTGACTCAAGGAATTCGCGCTGGTATTTCAATTCCGCTTCGAGTTTGGCAATTTCTTCTTCAACATTGACCTTGCCGGTAAGCGGTACATACATTTCTACAGTACGGACCATCTGGGAAACGCCTTCAGATGTCGAGCCGAAATCCTCCACAATTTCAGCAGATGACGCATTGGCCAGTTTGGTGACCACAGGAATCATGTCAGCAGGGAAATTACCCTTGAACATTACCTGAAGTGCATCTTTAGGTGAGATGTTCTTCTGCTGTCTGATACTGCGGATTGCATTGACGGCATCCTCAGCAAGCTCGAAGTCTGAAACAAATTCAGCATTGACATCTCCAGCCACCGGAGTATGCTGGAACATGATGGTCTCGCCTTCTTTGCGGTCGGCCATATCCTGCCACAACTCTTCCGTAATGAACGGCATCACAGGGTGAATCATCTTGAGCAATGCCTCGAAGAAACCTAAAGTCTCCGTATAGGTAACCTTGTCAACCGGCTGTCCATAAGCAGGTTTGATAAGCTCAAGATACCAAGAGCAATAATTATCCCAGAACAATTTGTAGATACTCATGAGAGCATCGGAAATTCTGAACTTCGAATAATGGTCCTCTACCGTTTCAATGGTCTGATTCAGTTTGTTCTTGAACCATTCCACAGCAATAGCGCATTCTTCAGGCTGCTTTGCATCGGCATCTACAGACCAGCCTTTCACCAACCTGTATGAGTTCCATATTTTTCCGCAGAAATTACGTCCTTGTTCCACCTGTGATTCATCGTAGAAAATGTCATTTCCGGCAGAAGCACAGAGAAGCATGCCGATTCGTACGGCATCAGCACCATATTTTGCTATAAGATCCAGCGGATCAGGAGAATTGCCCAATGTCTTGGACATCTTTCGTCCGAGCTTGTCACGTACGATACCGGTCAGATAGACATTGCGGAAAGGCTCCTTGCCCATGAACTCGTCTCCCGCCATAATCATTCTGGCAACCCAGAAGAAAAGGATATCCGGTCCTGTAACGAGGTCATTTGTAGGATAATAGTATACCAGGTCCTTGTTCGGCTGATGCTCCGGATGCCCAGGGCGCTCCGCATCAAATACAGAGATAGGCCACAACCATGAAGAGAACCACGTATCGAGAACGTCGTCATCCTGCCTCAGCTGTTCTGCGGTAACAGAAGGATCAATCTTCTTCGCTGCTTCAAGTGCTGCTTCAGGTGTAGCTTCCACAACATACTGTCCATCAGGCAGATAATATGCAGGAATACGCTGTCCCCACCAGAGTTGACGGCTGATACACCAGTCACGCACTGTCTCCATCCAATGCTTGTATGTGTTCCTGTATTTGTCCGGAATCAGTTTCACGTTGCCGCTTTCGACTGAATTCAATGCCATTTCAGCGAGTTCTCCCATCTTCAGGAACCACTGGGTGGAAAGTCTCGGCTCGATGACTGCATTGGTCCTTTCGGAATATCCTATAGGAGAAATATATTCTTCCACTTTCTCAAGGCAACCTGCTTCAGCGAGCATTCTCTCAATCTTCTTGCGGGCGACGAAACGGTCCTCGCCTACCAGAATCTGAGCCTTTTCATTGAGTTTTCCATGATCGTCAATGATATCCGTTACAGGAAGATTGTGGCGCAGACCGATTTCATAGTCATTGATATCGTGGGCAGGCGTAACCTTGAGGCAACCTGTACCGAATCCGATTTCAACATAAGAATCCTCAATGATAGGAATCTCCTTGTCAATCAATGGGATAAGCACTTTCTTGCCTTTCAGCCAATGATAGCGTTCGTCGTCAGGGTTGATGCTGACTGCCGCATCCGCCATAATGGTCTCAGGACGGGTCGTCGCAACGACGATATATTTGTCCGTGCGTTTTCCGTTGCCATCAGAGATATAATATCTCAAATGATAGAAATGACTCTTGGTCTCCTTATGTATGACTTCCTCGTCGCTGACAGCCGTATGTCCTTCCGGATCCCAGTTGACCATGCGTACTCCCCTGTAAATCAAGCCTTTCTTATAGAAATATACGAAAGTGTTGGTGACGGATTCCGTCAAATCAGGATCCATGGTGAACTTGGTACGGTCCCAGTCGCATGACGCGCCGAGCTTGCGGAGCTGGCTCAGGATTATGCCGCCATGCTCTTCCTTCCATTCCCAGGCATACTTCAGGAATTCCTCACGTGTAAGGTCTTCCTTATTGATACCCTGCGACTTGAGCCTTGCCACCACCTTGCTTTCCGTTGCAATGGAAGCGTGGTCGGTGCCAGGGACCCAGCATGCGTTCTTGCCGTCCATCCTTGCCTTGCGGATGAGAACGTCATTCAACGTATTGTTAAGCACGTGGCCCATGTGCAGAATACCTGTCACATTTGGGGGCGGAATGACTATCGTATAAGGTTCCCTTTCATCCGGTTCTGAATGAAAGAACTTGTTTTTAAGCCAATAGGCGTACCATTTGTCCTCTACCTGTGAGGGATCGTACTTTGCCGAAAGTTCCATTTTATTATATTTTTCTATCTGTTTCTACAAAATTCGCTAAATCATACAAATATACGAATCTGTTTTGAGAATCCCGTAAAACAGGCCGAGTTTTAACGATTTTTTACTACTTTTGTGGAGTAGAATTGAATTAAAAACATCTAGATATGGAAAACGAGAAAAAAGGAAACAACGAGATGAGCATTGAGCTCAATCCTGAAGTAGCAGGCGGAACATATTCCAACCTTGCCATAATCACCCACTCGGACGACGAATTTATCCTGGATTTCGCCAATATGCTTCCGGGAATGCCGAAACCGGGGGTGCGCAGCCGTATCATCATGACTCCGAAACACGCCAAGAGACTTCTCCACGCATTGTCTGACAATATCCAGAAATATGAAAGTCATTTCGGACCGATCGACATGAGCGACAAACGCCCTAACCAGAACGAGGCGACATTCAATCTCGGAGACTTGGCGGCATTCAACAACGGAACCAAATCATAGTGATGGCGAAGATTGAGAAGAGTCTGGATTTCAGCAAGATAAAGGCATTTGCATTCGATGTCGACGGTGTTTTCACTGACGGCGGCATCCTGTGCGACCTGGCAGGTGAACTATATCGCACTTTCGATTCTAAAGACGGTTTCGGAGTCCGCATGGCGACAATGAAAGGCTACCCGTCAGCCATAATCACGGGCGGGCGTTCAGGGTCCATCGTGGCAAGATTCAAGACATGCGGCATCGGACCTCATGACGTGTACCTGGGCTCAAGGGACAAGGTTGCAGACTTCAATGATTTCTGCCGCAAATATTCATTGAAACACGAAGACATACTTTATATCGGCGACGACATTCCCGATATGGAGGTCCTGTCAATGTGCGGCATCGGTGTATCCCCTGCTGACGGCGTGGCGGAAATTCTGGAAATCGCCGATTATGTATCACCATATCCCGGCGGACGCGGCTGCGTGCGTGATGCCGTGGAAAAGGTATTGAAAGCCAGAGGCGACTGGACATTCGACGTAGCAAGATACAAAGCAAAATTTTAGGTTTCGCAAGTTTCGGGACAATGGATCTCAAAGGGAAGAAATTGATATTGTCGAGCGCGTCTCCACGCAGGAAGGAATTGCTGGAAGGACTTGGGCTTGACTTCACGATTGACACGGGAACATCATTTATTGAACAATACGCCCCCGGGACGCCCCTGGAGCAGATTCCGGCATTGATGGCGGAGGGCAAGTCGGAAGGATTCCACAGGCAATTGGCTGATGATGAGATTCTTCTCACCTCTGACACCATGGTGTATTGCGACGGTGTCGTGATGGGAAAGCCCCATAGCCGGGATGAGGCAATTTCAATGCTGCATCATCTTTCAGGGCGCGTTCACCACGTGACGACAGCGATAACATTACGCGATTCTCATCACAAAATCACGGTATCAGATACTGCATACGTTCATTTCAAGACTTTGTCAGACAATGAGATAACTTATTATGTCGACAATTTCAAGCCTTTTGACAAGGCAGGAGCATACGGCATACAGGAGTGGATAGGATATATAGGAATCACCAAAATCGAGGGTTCATACTTCACCATAATGGGGCTCCCGGTTCACCTTGTATATGAAAAGCTCGCAGAATTCTGCTAAACCGATTTATAGAGAAGGAAAATAAAAAAAGGCCTAAATCATTAGGACCTTTTTAAATCGTTGAGTAATGACGCCTCACGCGCAAAAACTCACACTAACCACATAATTAATAACACTAAAACTAATAACCAACGAGTTGTATGTGGAAGAACTCCATCATCAACCCGAATACAAAGTTACGGCTTTTATATTTTACTGCAAATTATTTTGTAACAATTATTTACGAGCCCTATCCTCCAAAATCGCAAAAGACCTGCAAGCCAATCATATAAAACGTGACAAGAAAAGGCAAAAAAAATTACGGCCACTTCAGAGAAATAGCCGTAAAACGTTTATAATCAATAACCTATTCTACGTAAAGCAGCAGTCCTTTCAGGTATTCCCCTTCCGGATGATAGATATTTACCGCATGATCGGACGGCTGGTTCAGCCTGTCCAGGATTCTGACCTTGCGGCCAGTCTGGGCGGCGGCAGAAAATACTGCCAATGCAAACGCTTCCTTCGTGACAACCTGCGAACAACTGAAGGTAAATACGAATCCACCTGGAGCCACCTTGGAAATGGCGGCAGCATTGAGACGTTGATACGCGCGGAGGGCATTGTTGAGTGCGCCTCTGTGCTTGGCGAATGCCGGCGGGTCCACTATCATCAAGTCATATTTGTCTTCTGGAACATCACGCAGATAATCCAGCGCATCTACGCAGAGACTGGTATGGCGGGATTTGTCGAAACCTCCGATTTCCACGTTCTTGTCCACGAGAGCCATAGCTTTTGCGGAGCTGTCCACAGAATCGACATGTGTTGCTCCTGCACCTAAAGCGTAAATTGAGAATCCTCCCGTATAACAAAACAGATTCAGCACATTACGACCTTTTGCATATCTCTCTACAAGGGCTCTGTTCTCCCTCTGGTCGAGGAAAAATCCGGTCTTCTGCCCCTCAGTCCAGTTTACTATGAACTTATGCCCATTTTCGACGACAACCTGCTCATTGTCATTGAAACCGTCCTTTTTATAGAGATATCCGTCGACCAGATCAAGCCCGGCTTTGAAAGGCGCGGTGCCGGAACTCTTGTCGTATACGGCTTTCAGTTTATCGCCGTAGATTTCCACCAATGCCTGCGCAATCTGCTTCTTCGCCCTGAACATACCGGCAGAATGGGCCTGCATCACGCACACGCCGTCATACCAGTCAATGATAAGTCCCGGAAGATTATCTCCTTCGCCGTGGACAAGGCGATAACAGTTTGTGGTGTCACTGTCAGCCAAACCTGTAGCGACACGGACAGCCAACGCTCTGGAAAGCATTGATTTCCAATAGTCCTCATTGATTACGCCGCTCTCGAAGCTGAGGACTCTGACAGCGATTGACCCTATCTGATAATGGCCGGCAGCCAGAAACTTGCCGTCCTGACCGTAGACCTCTACCACATCACCTTCTGCGGGTTCTCCCACGATCTGGGCAATTGCCCCGGAAAACACCCATGGATGAAACCTCTTCAGAGACTCTTCTCTACCTTTTTTCAGTATTATCTTTGCCATTATCCTTTGACCTGTTTCTTCTGTTTCTATAATATCGCTTTCTCCTCCAGTCGCGTCTTTTCCGACTGCGGGTTTTCTTTTTCTCAGGTTGCTTAGCCTCCTCAGTTTTCTTTTCTTCGGCAGGCTGCTTGGCGTCCTGATGAGGAGGAGCCATCTCTTCCGGTGTAAGCGGGTGCTTCTCGGATTTCATGAGCAACTTATACATCTCACGACATATCCATGCATCGGTTGCCGCGTAAAGCTGCTGGGAATCAGAGAGTTCCACCGCTTCCCAATTCGACAGCTGCTGGGTCTTGGAAATCCTCACGCCTAAAATTATGGCGGACATTTTCTTTACGCTCTTGTCCTTGATGCCATATTCCCAGACGATTTTCTGCAAATCCACGAAGTTTTTCGCTTCGAACTCGCAATATTTCTGGAGCCCCCTCACGTCGTCATGCACTGCCGCCCCGACCTTGATGATTTTTTCATCGGCCAATATACGGCAGAGTTTCTTGTCCATGCCCAGCATCTGTATCCTGAACAGAAATGCCTCCGTAGGACCGGAGAGCTGCAGCAATGCGACGCCGCTCCTCGGCTGCTGAGCCGTAAAACAAGGCCGCGATTCCGTATCGAATCCAATGATTTTCTGACGTCTCAAATACGCGACAGCCCTGTCAAATTCCTTACCCGGCTTGTCAATTATGGTTATCTTGCCGCCGAACGCCGCCAACTCCAGCTTTTCTATCTCCTCGGGCGTGACACTACTTTGAAACATACGCATCGAATGTTGTCGGTATCAACGATTTCTCCATCAGCAAGTATGTTTCGAAATCAGAATTCTCCGCACGGTTATACTTAAAACTGTCTGACAGACTGCCGTCTGCATTGTAATCCTGGTCAGCCAGGCCGCTTGCAGGAACAGTAGCATACATTGCCAATGCCGGATAGGCCACCTTATGGGTGAACAGGTTCCTGTCACGAAGGTATGCGATGCAGTCAGCCACTACGGTCCTGCGCGCGTCGATGAACTCGAAATTCTCCGAAACCATGTCAATGTACTTCATCATTGTTCCGTCGTTTTTCGAAATCATTTCCTGCAATGTCCCGTTCAAGTCGTCAGCTTTCAGTCCGGCTTCATCCACGATCACGGCATCAAGCACCTTTTCCTTGCCGGCTTCCTTGTACATTTCCAGGAAAGACAATATCCTGTCTTTCAATGATTCTGCATAAACTGGACAGAATGCATCATATTCCAGTCCAGGATATTTCTTTTCCAAATCCGCCTTCACGATGGAATATATACCTGCACCCAGCTCCTTTTCGGTAGTCCAGACGCCGAAACACCCCTTTTCTGAATGTTTCCGTACTGCATAATTGAACATTGAATGTACCGGAGAGATGACGGCAATATCAGATCCGGCAGATTTCACCAGTCTCATGACGTCATCATATCCGAATGCTGAAGAATATGAAGAAGCCAAAATCACTATCTTGGAGCCGGTCTTGTGTATGTTGGTTTTACGGTCAAACGGATTCAATGCGCAAGTCGTATCGACAGCGCTTATAAAATTCTTGACACTCAGCTCTTTAAGATAGTTTTCATTATTATTGTCCAGATACCCTTGATATGGCTCATTCGCATTGTCACAAATCATTGCGATGGTCTCGCCCGCGAAATCCGGAAGGCCGTCAGGCCTCATGTGTCCGTCGACATTGTCGAAATAATCGCAATTCACAAGTTCCCGCGCAACGCTGAACACATCAAATTCCTGCCCGACGACTGCAATCGTTCCGTCCCTGCGGTCCGGGCAACCGTCCGCAATTATACGGTAAGTCAATGATGTTGTGTCAGAAAGCACCTCCCTTACGTAAGGGATTGACAAGGAATCACCGGCCTCACGGTTCATACATGAAACCATGAAGGTCGGCGAAACTAAAGATAGTAATAATAGTAACTTCTTCACAATCAATATTTTAATACCCGCCAAGCAGGTATTTGTTTTACACTAGAAGAACAATAGTTCCCTATACTTAGGCAACGGCCAAAGCTCATCGTCCACCAGCATTTCCAGATGGTCGGCACTGTTGCGGACCTTGTCCATCTCGTCCTTTACCTCGGTCGAGTAGAGATATGCCCTTTCGGCCATGTCTTCCACTTTGTTGGCTTTCTTCCTGGCCTCCACAAGTGTCTCCACGTCAGCAGAAAGGTTGTTCACGAAACCGGAAATCTTCTTGTAGGTATCCATGTCGGCCTTGCAAAGCGACTTGAATTCGTCTCCGAACACGTCTTTGCAGCCCTGGATGCTGGTTACAAGTATGTTCTGGTAGCTTACCGCAGCAGGAACTACATGGTTCAGACAGATATCTCCGATAATCCTGGCCTCGATCTGAAGTTTCTTGACATAGGTTTCGTTCAAGACCTCATAACGGGCCTGGGTCTCGGCAGGAGAAAGTACGCCCAGCTTCGCGAACATGTCAATGCTGTCTTTCTCAAGGAACACTTTATATGCCTCAGGCACATTGCGTACAGCCCTGAGGCCTCTGCGTGCTGCTTCTTCCTCCCATTCCTTGCTGTATCCGTTGCCTTCGAACATTACATTCCTGGACTCTGAAATGAACGACCTGACAACTGAAAGCACCGCGCTCTGACGTGTTTCACCCTTGGCTTCAAGTTCGTCAACTTCCTTTCTGAATTCGTTAAGGCTCTCAGCCACAATTGAATTCAACACATACGTGGCAGATGCCGCATTTGCGGAAGAACCTACTGCACGGAACTCGAAGCGGTTACCGGTAAATGCGAACGGAGATGTCCTGTTGCGGTCGGTATTGTCCTGAACGATTTCCGGAATGGAGCTGACCATCTGGATGGAAGCCTTGCTGGCCTCGGCATCGGAAACGTCTTTCATATTCAGGATGCTGTCAAAAATCTTGGACAATGTGGATCCTGAGAATATCGACATGACGGCAGGAGGCGCCTCATGACCGCCAAGTCTATAGGAGTTGTTCAATGTGCATATTGAAGTCATCAGCAGATAGTCATGGCGATACACCGCACGTACTACAGATGAATAGAATGCCAGGAACTGGAGATTCTTGGTAGGTGTCTTGCCAGGAGAAAGGAGATTCACACCGGAATCAGTCTGCATTGACCAGTTGCAGTGCTTGCCGCTGCCGTTCACGCCGTCAAACGGTTTCTCGTGGAAAATCACCTTAAGATGGTGTTTCTCAGCTACTTTCGGCATGAGAATCATCAGCAGCATGTTCTGGTCGATGGCCTTGGTTGCCTCACAGAACACAGGTGCACATTCAAACTGGTTAGGAGCTACCTCATTATGTCTGGTCTGGAGCTGGATGCCGAGTTTATATGCTTCCGTCTCGAAGTCCTTCATGAATGCAGCCACACGGCTAGGAATTGCACCGAAATAGTGGTCTGACAGCTGCTGGTCCTTTGCCGATGTATGACCGATGACGGTCCTGTCGCAAAGTTTGAGATCTGGACGTGCATTGTACAATGACTCATCCACCAGGAAGTACTCCTGTTCCAGTCCGACATTGACGGTGACAGCCTTGACCGACTTGTCGAAAAGGTTTACTACGGAAGTGGCCGCTGAACTGAGAGCCTGGATGGATCTCAGGTTAGGTACTTTCATGTCAAGAGCCTCGCCTGTATACGACACAAACACTGACGGGATACATAGTGTCTCGTCCAAGATGAATACCGGAGAGTTAGGGTCCCATGCGGAATAACCTCTGGCTTCAAATGTGTTACGCAGTCCTCCGTTAGGAAAACTGGATGCGTCCGGCTCCTGCTGGACAAGCGCGCTTCCGCTGAATCTCTCGAATACCTGACCGTCCTTCACAGTAACGAAGGCCTCATGTTTCTCTGCAGTAGTTCCGGTAAGTGGCTGGAACAGATGGGTGTAATGGGTAGCACCCTTCTCCGTAGCCCAGGTCTTCATGGCTGAAGCGATTTCATTCGCAACAGCTCTGTCGATCGTCCTGCCGAACTTCACAGCAGACAAAACTGCGTCATAGGCAGTCTGAGACATGTATTTCCTCATTTTGGCGAGGTCAAACACATTTTCTCCGAAGTAAGCCGAGATCGGCCTCTTCTCAACGAAATAGCGCTCAGTCGTGTGAGCAGCAGCTTCGTCCAAAGCTCTTTGCCTGAAAGTTGACATAATTTTAATAGATTTTGTTAAGCACGTCCACAAAGGTAGAAAAAAACGCTATCTTTGCAGCACTAAAAATTGCGAATTTTCATATAAAACGAAACATAATGGCAAAAATTTCCAAAAAGTCTGAATCAATGCCCGCTTCGGCGATCAGAAAGCTGGTTCCATTCGCAGATGCAGCTAAGGCAGAAGGAGTAAAAGTCTATCATCTGAACGTCGGTCAGCCCGACATCAAATCTCCTGAATGCGCACTTGAAGCGGTGAAGAAAAACACATTGGACCATGTGTCTTATTCCAACTCCGCAGGACTCATCGAACTCCGCAAGGGTCTGGTAGAAAAGTACTATCGTAAAATAGGCATTGACATAGACGTACCGGAACTTATCGTGACGGTCGCCGGCAGCGAGGGCGTAAACCTTTCATTGCAGATTACATGCGACGAGGGAGATGAAGTCATTGTGCTGGAGCCGTTCTACACGAACTACAACACTTTCGCATTCATGAACGGCATCACTCTGAAAGCCGTCCACACAGATATCCGCAATGGTTTCAAAGTGCCGGACATGGCTGAGTTCGAGAAACTCATAACTCCCCGTACGAAAGCCATCCTCATCAGCAATCCTGGAAATCCGACCGGAACTCTCTATACGAAGGAAAACATGCTGGCACTGGGTGAAGTAGCAAAAAAGCATGACCTGTTCCTGATTTCCGATGAAGTTTACAGGGAATTCTGCTACACGGATGAACCTCATTTCTCCGCTATGAACATCCCGGGACTCGAACAGAATGTCATTTTGATTGACTCTGTGTCGAAGAGATACAACCTCTGCGGCTGCCGTATCGGCTGTATCATTTCCCACAATGCAGATGTCATGAAGGCTGCCATGAAATACGCACAGGCGCGTCTCTGTCCGCCAATTTTCGGACAGATTGCGGCATTGGGCGCCCTAGATACGCCTAAAGAGTATTTCGATGCAGTCAAAGAGGAATATATAAGAAGGCGCGACTACATGATTGGTCGCCTTAACAACATGCCGGGCGTATATTCGCCGACTCCGATGGGCGCGTTCTACACAATCGCCGAAATTCCGGTTGACAATGCCGAGAGTTTCGCAAAATGGATGCTTACGGAATTCCGCTACAATGGCATGACTACGATGGTGACACCTGCAGCGTCTTTCTACAAGACCCCTGGAGTCGGCGCCAATCACATCCGCATTGCATACGTCCTGGAAGTTCCAGAGCTGGAAAAAGCCCTGGATGTCCTCGAAAAAGGTCTTGCCGCCTATCCGGGCAGGAATTGATTTATGGACGGCACCTCATTTGCCGATTGACACCCAAGACATTCAACACCTTAGGTATCAACATGCTATAAAGGTACTCCTCTTCCATGTAGTGAGTGCCTTTATATATTTGGCAGCTGTCCTTGCCGAAATGGCGGGCCCAACTTCTTATATTGACTACCCCCCAACGGCGATAGGTGTCGTCAGTTCCGAAAAACGCGAAGAAATAATCCTTGCTTCCATGTGACGGGGAGCATGACAGTACACGCTCACGCATCCCGCGATAATGGGAAAGTATCTCACGCGTAAAATCCAACGACTGCCTTGAGCCTGGACGGGGCTTGAACACATTGCGCATAAACGCCGCAGCTCCGGGGATATAGCTGGCGATTGACATCCATCTGGCTGCACCGACAGCAGGTGAAACGAAGATATGAGGCACCCCCCCAAGCCTTATCGCATGTAGAGAACCGAGCGACTCCCCTATGACAAGCTGAGGTTCAAGTTCATTGAACCACGCCGTCACCTGTTCCATAGCTATCTGAGGGTCAATGTCATACGTGCGGACAATGACGTCAATGTGCGTGTCTTCCGGATTGACAAACTCATTGATATGCTGATTCAATATCGATGGTATGCGGCTGTCTTCTCCGCCGCCCATGCCATGTACATATAATATTGTATAATTATTCATAAAACAATCTGGGGAAACTTACTTATCCATAAATCGATTGTAAATTTAGCAATTATTATATACATTTGTAAGACTTGAGAACAAGCATTGATATTTTAATTGAAAATTGAAACAAAATTTTATTATAAACAGTTAGAAATGAAAAAATTATTGGTTTCTTCATTAGCAGCATTGAGCCTGTCGGCCATTATGCTCGCACAGCCTTCAAAAGGGCAGGTAAAATACGAGTTCACCACCGTAAAGGCCAATCCGATCACACCTGTCAAGAACCAGTTCCGTTCAGGTACATGCTGGTGCTTCTCCGCACTCGGATTCCTTGAGTCAGAGGCCATCCGAATCAACAACATCAAGGATACCACATTGTATCCTGACTTTTCAGAGATGTTCGTTGTAAGCCATTCTTATCAGGACAGGGCTGAGAAGTATGTAAGACTTGACGGCAAATTGAATTTCGGAGCAGGTTCCGAGGGCGGTGACGTTCTTCATGTCGTAAGAAACTATGGTCTTGTACCACAGGGAGTTATGCCAGGTCTGAATTATGGCACCGAGATGCCTGTACACGCAGAGCTCGACGCTGTGGCTTTCGCATATGTGGATGCCGTCGCCAAGAATCCTAACAGAACACTTTCCACCGCGTGGAAAAATGGCTTCAAAGGCATCATGGACGCATATTTCGGAGAATGCCCTGAAGAATTCACATACAACGGCGTAAAATACACACCGCAGTCATTCCGTGATTCATATAAGATCAATGCTGATGACTATGTTTCATTGACCTCTTTCTCACATCATCCGTTCTACCAGAAGTTCGCTCTCGAAATCAGCGACAACTGGCGTTGGGATCAGGATTGGAACATTCCTATCGACGAGTTCATGGCTGCGCTTGACAATGCTCTCGAGAATGGTTATACAGCATTTTGGGGTACCGACGTAAGCGAAAGAGGTTTCACTCGCGACGGTCTGGGTATTCTCTATAAGGAAACTACCAAGAAATCAGCTGGTTCCGATCAGGAGCGCTGGGTAGGCAAGAGCACAGATAAGGAGGAAGAGCCACAGGCACCGGAAGAGGAAGAGGTTGATCAGGCATACAGACAGAAAGGTTATGACAACAAGACCCTTACCGATGACCACGGAATGCAGATTTTCGGTATCGCAAAAGACCAGTTCGGCAAGAAATACTACATGGTGAAGAACTCTTGGGGTTCAGCCGGAAAGTACAATGGAATCTGGTATGTTACAGAGGCTTACGTAAAAGGAAAGACTATGGATATCGTCCTCCACAAGGATGCTCTTCCTAAGTCTCTTGCCAAGAAGCTCGGCATTAAATAATCCGTAGATGCAGTTTATCAAGCATATACCAAATACAATCACCTCAATGAACCTGTTGTCAGGCACTCTTGGGGTGATTTTCACCTTGCAGGGACACATTGAAACAGCATTCCCGCTCATGCTGGCAGCCGCAGGCTTCGATTTCTGCGACGGCCTTTCAGCCAGACTTCTCAATGCTCATTCAGAAATCGGGAAAGAGCTTGATTCTCTGGCAGATATGGTGAGTTTCGGAGTATTGCCGTCAATAATGCTATATAAGATAATGTGTATCTGCGGCACATGGCAGTTCGCCATATACATTCCGCTGGTACTGGCCGCATTTTCCGCCATACGCCTGGCAAAGTTCAATCTGGATGAACGTCAGCACGGCAGTTTCATAGGCCTGGCGACCCCTGCAGCGGCAATGATTTGCGGCTCTCTCGCCTACTACGTAGATATCACACCTGATTCATGGATGAGTTCCCTATGCGGGACATGGTATTTCATCCCGGTTCTGGCAATCCTGCTTTCAGCATTGCTGGTCAGCGAAATACCTATGTTCGCCATGAAATTCGGAAAGGGACTTGAGGCCGACAAGACAACCAAAATGCTCCGGAGTGGCTTCATAGCCGGCATCGTCTGCATAATCGTAGGAACGATTGTGTCCAGAGCCAATTGGTCGCTGATAGTGCTTCTGACATTCATATACTATATCTTGCTGAATGTCGTGGCGGATGTCGTCAAGAGGCATGGTGTCATGAGGCGTGGAGCATAATTAGCTGTACATCAACATAATAAAAGAAATCAGAGTTGCCGTATCAGCAACTCTGATTTCTTTTATATCGCTCGTAATCAATTGATTACGCTCCACACTAATAATTCTCGGCCTTGATCTGGAAATAGCTCTTGGCATGTTTGCATACAGGGCAAACTTCCGGCGCTTTCTTGCCGATAACGATATGTCCGCAGTTGGTGCATTCACATATCATATCCTCATCACGTGAGAAAACCACACCGTCTTTTACATTCTTGAGAAGCTTTCTGTAACGCTCCTCGTGAACTTTCTCGATGGCACCTACTTTCTCGAACAGGAAAGCGATATCAGTAAAGCCTTCCTCCTTGGCTGTCTTGGCGAAACCGGCATACATGTCGGTCCACTCGTAGTTCTCACCGGCAGCAGCATCTGCGAGATTGGTCATGGTATCAGGAACTTCCCCTCCATGAAGGAATTTGAACCATATCTTCGCATGTTCCTTCTCGTTCTTTGCTGTTTCTTCGAAGAGTCTTCCAATCTGTACGAAGCCATCCTTGATAGCCTTGGAAGCATAATACTGATACTTTGTATGTGCCTGTGATTCTCCGGCAAACGCTGTCATCAGGTTCTGCTCGGTCTTTGATCCTTTCAATTCTGCCATAATAATTTGTCTATAAATTATTTAACTTGAACTCGGCGCATAATGCGCACCTAGTTCCCCTTATTTTGTCATTCAAAGATATAAATTATTTCGCTATTTTTGCAATCTATGGAAGGAAATCAAAAGAAAATCGGAAGAAAGCCTGTCAAGAAAACACCCGCCAAGAATAAACGCAGGAAAACGACGAAAAAAAAGTCCCGGATCGAGGGGCTTGGCGTATGGATTGCCGTAGCGGTTCTCGGTATTGTGGTTCTGTTCTCTCTACTTCAACGTCCTTCTGACTTATATGATGAAACAGGAGCGAAGGCACATGGCAGGGCTTACCGTTATGCAGTAGACATCTCTCACCACAATCCCGGACGCATTGTCTGGGACTCCCTTCATGTCATGATTGATTCCAAGGGACGCACTACCAAATCCATAAACAAGGCAAATGACATCCTGCCCGTATCTTATGTAATACTGAAGGCTTCAGAAGGAATCACATTGAAAGACAGGAAGTTTCACAAGCATTGGAACGCGGCGAGAGAAGCTGGTCTGGGACGTGGCGCCTATCATTTTTTCCGCTCCTCCAAGAATCCGGAAAATCAGGCCAAAAGCTACATAAAGACTGTCGGGCATCTCAGGGAGAACGATCTCCCGCCTATTCTTGATATCGAGACGCTCCACAAGGGATGCACTCGTAAAGAGCTTAATGACAAGGCATTGGCCTGGCTGAAAATCGTGGAGGACCATTATGGACGCAAGCCTATCGTCTACTCTTACGAATCTTTCATCAATGATAATCTTACCGATGAAATCCGACGCAATTATCCCCTGTGGGTAGCCAGATACCGCGAAGAAAAACCGGAGCGCGAAGGCTGGGCGATGTGGCAGTTTACAGACAAGGCCGTCGTTTATGGTATCGACGGCCCTGTAGATCTGAATGTTATAAGTCCAAAGTTCAAATAGAGGCTACATCTAGAAGATAAACCCTTTGGCGAGTCCGCCTTCTGACGTTTCCTTGTATAGAGACGGAATATCGTGTCCTGTCTGTTTCAGCACCTCCACTACCCTGTCGAAGGAAACCCGATGTTTTCCGTCCGAAAATGCTGCATACAAGTTCGCGTCCAATGCTCTGGTGGCGGCAAACGCATTGCGCTCGATACATGGGATCTGCACAAGTCCGCATACAGGGTCGCAAGTCATGCCAAGATGGTGTTCCAGTGCCATCTCTGCAGCATATTCAATCTGTGAAGGACTTCCGCCGAAGAGCTGGCAAGCAGCAGCGGCCGCCATTGCACATGCCACACCGACTTCTCCCTGGCATCCCACATCCGCACCGGAAATGGAGGCATTCTGTTTCACCACATTGCCGATGATACCGGCAGTGGCCAATGCATGAAGCATCTTGGTATCACTAAATTCATGACCTTTCTGCATGTGATAAAGAACGCCAGGAACTACGCCGCTGGCACCACAGGTAGGAGCCGTGACAATCTTTCCGCCGGAGGCATTCTCTTCACTGACCGCCAACGCATAAGCATATACCAATCCCCTGGTCTGCAATGACTTCTTGTATCCCGTAGCCTTGACATAATATGTCGCCGCCTTCCTCGCCAGATTAAGCGGTCCCGGAAGCACGCCCTCATGTTCAATGCCGCGTTCCACCGCCTCTTTCATCGCCGTCCAGATTTCCATGAGGTAATCCCAGATGGACTCACCCTCGCACATTTCCACATATTCCCAATAACTCCGGCCTTTATCTTCGCACCAGGTCTGGATATCGGAAAGCCTCTCGAGCTCATAGACATTGCTGCTGGTATCGAACCTGTCACCATTTGCCTTTCCCTCTGACAATGCCCCGCCACCGACGCTGTATACGGTCCAATCTCCGGTTACGTTTTTATCCGCATCCAAAGACTTGAAATTCATACCGTTAGGATGGAACGGCAGGAACACTGACGGCTTCCAGACGATCTCCACCGGAGCCACAGGCCTAAGTTCGTCAATGATGGCCGCATCTGTCATATGCCCCTTTCCGGTAGCTGCAAGGCTTCCGTACAATGTCACCTGAAATGACGCCGCATCCCTATGCTCCGACAAAAATATCTGTGCCGCCCTCATCGGTCCCATGGTATGGCTGCTCGAAGGGCCACGTCCTATCTTATATAATTCTCTGAGTGACTTCATATTATGTAAAAAAAATCTATACTAAAGTTCTATCGGTCCTGTCGCAAGAAGTTTCTGCAACGCCTTGATTTCATTGTATTTAGGCGTATCGTCCTTGAATACAGGGACGAGCGCACGAACCTCATCGTACAATTTCTTCGTGGCCGGCGCCAATTTATCCGCAATTCCCAGGCAATCAACAGCTTGAGCCAATGCCATGAGATGTATTGCCATGACCTGGCTGCAATTCTCTATCACCATACGGCAAAGCAGGGCCGAATTGGTACCCATGCTCACGACATCCTGATTGTCATTGTTGTTAGGAATGGAATGAACGTACATCGGGTTTGAAAGCGTCTGGCTCTCCGCCGTGGTGGATGTGGCCGTAAATTGCGAAGCCTGGAGTCCATAGTTCAGTCCAAGCACCCCAAGATTCACGAACGGCGGCAATATGCCGTTGATCCGGTCGTGGAACAGGTAATTCATCTGGCGTTCCGCAAGCATTGTCATCTTGGTCACGGCAATTTTCAGCTTGTCCATTTCGAAAGAGATATAATCCCCATGGAAGTTGCCGCCATGAATGACATTTTCGCTTTCAATATCGACTATCGGATTGTCATCCACCGAATTGACTTCATCCTCAAGAACCTGCCCCGCATTCATCAGAGTATCATATACCGGTCCGAGAATCTGCGGCACACAACGCAGCGAATAGTATGGCTGAACCTTCTGTTTGAAGACCTGCTCCCCTGACTTATGGAACAGTTCCACCTTCCTGTTTCTCAGCATTTTGCTGCCTTCCGACAGAGAGCGCATAAGTTCCGCGATACGGATTTGTCCGGGATGATGTTTCAGTCCGTTCAATATTTCCGACATGAAATCATCGTAAGAAGAAACAATTTCATTGATCATGACGGAGCACAATGTCTCCCATCCAAGCAACCTCTTGGCCAACATATAGTTCACGGCACCGATACCCGTCATCACGGCTGTACCGTTCGTAACTGCAAGTCCCTCACGGATATGCATTTCCAGAGGTTTGAGCCCGCATTCGGACATCACCTCTGCTGCCGGACGGATTTCCCCGCCATACGACACTTCGCCCTCGCCTATCAGTGTCAATGCTATATGAGCCAACTGCACCAGGTCGCCGCTGGCACCGACACTGCCATGCCGCGGTACCACAGGACAGATTCCCCTGTTTATAAATTCTACGAGAAGATCAATGAGAGAAACGTGTACTCCTGAATGGCCTTCCAGAAATGTCATCAGCCTGGATAGCATTGCAGCTCGTACGCATATATCCGGAATACGGTCTCCGGCTCCGGTGGAATGGCTGCGTATAATATTGTACTGCAACTCTTTAAGATGAGCATCCTCAATTCTCCATTGTGCCATTGGACCGAAGCCCGTATTGATGCCATAGATGACTTTGTCCTTGGAGAATTCTTTCAGAAAATCATAGCTTGCGACGACCTGGCTCCTGAGTTTTTCTGAAACTCGGACAGTTTCGTTGCCATATAAAATCCGCTCCATTTCGGGAAGCGTCAGACGCTCATTGATTTCAATCATGATTATAGGAATTTCTATCTCACAAATTTACACATTATAAGTAACATGGAAAACAATAAGCATAAAAAAAGCGGCCTGAAGAATCAGACCGCCGGTTATATGTTATTTCAAGTAAAATTACTTGGAAATTACACGTGCCATTTCGAGCACTTTGTTAGAGTAACCCCACTCGTTGTCGTACCAAGCGCAAACTTTTACGAATGTGCTGTCGAGCTGGATACCTGCCTTCTCATCGAAGATAGAGGTGTGGGAGTTATTACGGAAGTCGGTAGAAACGACAGCCTCGTTGGTGTATCCGAGAACGCCCTTGAGCTCGCCCTCAGAAGCCTCTTTCATAGCTGCGCAGATTTCCTCGTATGTGCACTCTTTCTTGAGCTCTACAGTAAGGTCAACGAAAGATACGTCAGATGTAGGAACACGGAGAGACATACCTGTAAGTTTGCCGTTGAGCTGAGGAAGAACCTTACCTACAGCCTTTGCAGCACCTGTTGAAGAAGGGATGATGTTCTCGAGGATACCACGACCACCTCTCCAGTCCTTCTTTGAAGGGCCGTCAACGGTCTTCTGAGTAGCGGTAGCAGCGTGAACGGTAGTCATGAGACCACGTACGATACCGAATTTCTCATCGAGAACCTTGGAGATAGGAGCAAGACAGTTGGTTGTGCAAGATGCGTTGGAGATGATGTCCTGACCTGCATAAGTCTTGTCGTTTACACCATATACGAACATTGGAGTAGCGTCCTTTGAAGGAGCTGACATGATAACCTTCTTAGCGCCAGCCTCGATGTGCTTGCGAGCTTTCTCGTCTGTAAGGAAGAGACCGGTAGACTCTACAACTACATCAGCACCAACTTCGTTCCATTTGAGGTTAGCCGGATCCATCTCAGCGGTGAGGCGGATTTTTTTGCCGTTTACGATAAGAGTATTGCCTTCTACAGAAATTTCGCCTTTGAATGCTCCGTGAACTGAATCATATTTAAGCATGTAAGCCAAATACTCTGGATCGAGAAGATCGTTGATACCTACAACTTCGATGTCATTTGCGAAGTTTTCAACAGCGGCACGGAAAACCATACGACCGATACGGCCAAATCCGTTAATACCAAGTTTTACCATTGTTAACAAATTATTTATTAAGTTAAACTTTATTTGTCTTTTCAAAGAGCCGAATTTTCAATAGAACTTTCATACTCCGCAGGTCTCTCCTGCAAAAACGGTGCAAAATTAGCCAAAATTTTGAATATTTCCCTATCTTTGTAAAGAAAAAACAAGCAATTGCCGGACTTTATCGTTTAAGTCGAACTATATGAGAGGCAATCACTTGAAAAGTCCTGACTTTATGAATATACTTATCACCAATGACGACGGATATACTGCCAAAGGTATCAACGTCCTCGCCCTGATAATGTGCCAATTTGGCAATGTTACTGTCATAGCTCCGAAATCACACCAATCCGGCATGAGCATGGCAGTTTCTCTCGGTCTGAAACAGATAGCATACAAGGAACTCCCGGAAATGAAGCCGGGAAAATGGTCATATCTGGATGCCACTCCTGCAAGCTGCGTGAAATTCGGGTTGAACGTGCCGTTCATCGACAGGTTTCCCGATGTAGTGGTTTCAGGAATCAACCATGGTTCCAATGCTGCCACAGCAGCCTGCTATTCAGGAACTTTGGGTGCTGCTGCAGAGGCTGCATTGAACGGCATTCCGGCGATAGGCGTATCTCTGGATACCCTTGACCCCAATGCTGATTTCTCGGCAGTCCAGAAATTCTTCCCCGACATTTTCAGAAAAATAATGTCGAATCTTCCCGACAGACATGGCGTTTATTTCAATGTCAATTTTCCTGACATCCCGGCCGATGAAATCAAGGGAATAAAAGTCGGCCATCAGGGCATCGGAAGATGGGTGCGCGAATTCCGCGACTGGAATCCGTCCGTATATAAGAAGTATGGCATCACCCCGGAATCATTGGGCCAAAGCTCATCGCCGTCACTTGAACCCGGCGAGAAACTTTATATGATGGTCGGCGATTTTCTGGACGACGAAAGGAACGATTCACGCGCTGACCACAGATTGATGGCAGACAAATATATCAGCATTGTCGCCGACAACATTGACTCGACTGATTACCCTGAGGAGACGAGATTGAAGAATCTCGGATTCGATGAGGAGTTCAATGCGGGCGCTGAAAAATAGACAACATTGATTTACAGGAAATTACGATGAAATATTATATTATAGCAGGCGAGGCTTCAGGCGATCTTCACGGATCGAATCTGATGAAGGGATTGTATCATGAGGACCCGGAGGCCGATATCCGTTTCTGGGGCGGCGACCTTATGAATGACGTATATAAGGCCCACCAGAGCGGCACTGGACTTGTTCAGGACTATAAAGACGGGGCGATCATCGGTTTCGTTCAGGTGCTTCTGAAAGCGAAAACGTATCTCAACCGCTTCAAGAAGTGTTTTGCCGACATTTTGGAGTGGAATCCGGACGCGGTGATATTGATAGACTATCCGGGATTCAACTTCCGCGTCGCCGAATTTGCCCATAAAAAAGGCTTCAAGGTGTTTTACTACATTGCACCGAAAGTGTGGGCATCCCGAGAAAGCCGCATCAAGAAGCTGAAAGCGTACGTGGACAAGCTTTTCATCGTGTTTCCGTTCGAAATTCCATATTTCACGAAAAAGAATGTCGAGTTCGTGTACAAGGGCAATCCTCTTATCGACGCTATCGACAATTCCGTGGCGCTGAAAGAGACCAGAACAGAGTTTCTTACACGCAACAATCTGAATGACAATCCGATAATAGCATTGATGGCCGGTTCCAGGACAGGTGAGATTTCATCAATGATGCCCGTTTTCATGGAATTTGCCGACAAGATGCATGCGCTGCCGCAATACGCTTCATATCAATTCATTCTGGCGGCTGCACCTTCCAGGTCAATGTCGGATTACAGCAAATATCTTACAGGGCGTGAAGGATATGTAAAGGTCGTTTTCGGTCAGAGTTATGCTGTCCTGCGCCACGCAGAAGCCGCAGTAGTCAATTCAGGCACAGCATCATTGGAGACGGCTCTGATTGGTACGCCACAAGTTGTCGCATACAATGGCGCTGAAATCAACTTCGTGATAGCCAAGCAGATAATAAAAATCCGATTCATTTCGTTGGGAAACCTGATTCTCAACCGCATGTGTTTCCGCGAACTGCTCCAATACTACTTCACGCCTGACAATGTGCTGCAGGAGGTTCGCCGCATGATCGAGGACAATGAATACCGCGAGACAATGCTGGCCGGGTACCAGGAAATACGAAACGCACTTGGCGGCCGCGGAGCATCTGCCGCAGTCGCCAAGGCTATGATAGATGAACTAGGCAAGAACTAATACTGCCTAGGACCGAAAATATCTGAACCGATGCGGACAAATGTGGCTCCGCATTGGATTGCAATCTTATAATCTTCTGACATTCCGATGGAAAGTTCCTTGAATTCAGTGAGTTCGGGATGCTGTTCCATCAGACTTTTCCGCAACGCGGCGATTCTTTCAAAATCCGCACGTATTACCGATTCATCATCTGTGTTGGTGGCCATTCCCATAAGTCCGCAGAAAATGACGTGAGGATACATTGACACGGAATTCAGAATCTGCGTAATCTCTTCTTCAGTCAAACCGTGCTTGGTCTCCTCCGCACCGAGATGCAGTTCCAGAAGCACACGGATTACCTTGTCGTTGGCACTCCCCCATTTCTCGATGTCTTCGAGGAGATGAACGGAGTCAACTGATTGGACCATATAGGCATACGGGAGGACCATCTTCAATTTGTTTGTCTGGAGATGCCCTATGAAATGCCATTGGATATCTTCCGGCAAGACCTTGCATTTAGCTGCAAATTCCTGGGGACGGTTTTCTCCGAACAGACGTTGTCCTGCATTGTAAGCTTCCATAATGCATTCGGCAGGATGGAATTTGGAAACTGCCACAAGTCTTACGTCCTGTGGCAGTTCATTATGCAGTTCTGTTATTTTCGATGCTATCGACATGTTTCAGAATCTATAGATTATCTTCTTCTGGCTTTCTTTTCCTGTTCTTGCATCATCTGGCGCTGCATCTTCTGTGCCTCTTCAAGCCTCTGCTGCCATTTGCTCTTAGGCATCGGCTTGTTCTCGGTAGCTTTCAGCTTGGCCAGCACATCTTCAGGACGGACAAAGAACTTCTTGATTATCCAGGTCTCAAGCATTGTAATGAGGTTTGAGAGCAGGTAATAGTAAGTAAGTCCGGCAGAAAGGCTGTTACAGATGAAGAACATCATGATAGGCATCATCCAGACGCTCATAAAACGCATTGTCGCGGTATTAGGGTCATTGGATGACATCTGTCCCTGTGTTGTTATCTTAGAGTAGAAGAACATTGAAACTGCCATCAGGAGCGCGAACAGGGAGATATGGTCTCCGAGCAGCGGAATCCTGGTACCGAAATCCAACAGCGGAATGGTGTCATACGCACTGAGGTCGTCTGCCCAGAGGAATGACTGCTGGCGAAGCTCGATGGATGCCGGGAAGAAACGGAACATCGCCCAAAGAATAGGCAACTGGAGAAGCATCGGAAGGCATCCGCCCATAGGATTCACGCCCGCGCGCTTATACAGGTCCATAGTCGCCTGCTGTTTCTTCAATGCATCTTCCTGTTTAGGATATTTCGCATTGAGCTTGTCCATTTCCGGCTTGAGGGCCTGCATCTTCGCTGATGAAGAGTAGGACTTGTAAGCGAACGGCAGCACTACAATCTTGATGAACAATGTCATGAGAAGAATGATGATACCGAAGTTCGAGATGAACTTGTGAAGGAAGTCGAACAATGGGATGATGACCCATTTGGTGAACCAGCCGACCATCCAACCGCCCAGCGGAATTATCTTCTCGTATTTCTGTCCATAAGATTTCAATGTCTTATAGTGGTTCGGACCGAAGTAGAATTCATTGTTGATCTCCACATTGTCGGCGATTCGGAAATCACCGCGCATCTTGGCGACGCATGTCATGAGATTATGTGAAAGATCTTCCTCCGGAACGAAATTGATGGCAAGTTCGCCTGATGTGAACTGATTTACAGGTCTCATGATGGCAGAGAAGAACTGCTGCTGGAAAGCAAACCACTCCACGCGGTTTTCGATACGCTTGTCCATATTGCGGCCGCGTCCGAATTCTTCCGGTTTCTTGTCTCCTCCATAGTAGTAGTCCACCTTGGAGTACTGAACCTCGTTCTTGTAGCCTTTCTCCATTCTAGGAATCGTGACATCCCAGTCGAAATCATAGTATGCCACGTTTCTAGGGATAATGCCGTCCATTCCGACGAATGACATCACATTGCTCACGACGTAAGATCCCTGCTTCAATGTGTATTTCTGCTGGATATATCCGCCATTCCTGAAAGGAAGTCTCATAACTACGGATGTATCAGTCTTTTCCGCGAGCTGGAACACGAAATCTTTCGTATTGATGTTCTCACCGGCGTAAATGCCTACGCCCATCTCGCTTTCGCCAGGTTTGAAGAGATAGAGATCTGTCGAATCGTAGGTCTTGTAATCCTTGACACGTACAGAATACGGCTGCGCCCCACGCGCTGCAAACTCTACCGCAATCTTGTCATTTTCGATCTTATAGAAGTGCTCGGCTGCATTGTGCGCCACTTCCAAGAGCGAATCCTTGTAAATGGAAACAGGGGCTGCGGCTACTGCCGATGCCGTCTGGAAGCTTTCACCTGCAGACGTATCAGCAACCGGAAGTCTACCGGCAATGCTGTCCGCCCTATATTGTTCAAGTCTTTCTGCCCTGGCTATTGAATCCAGCTGAGCCTGATATGCTACCTGTTTTTCATATTGCTTCGACTGGAACCATGTGAAACCGAAAAGAATCACACCAATCAGCACGAAGCCGACAATCGTATTTTTATTCATTTAGAAATATAAGTAAATTACTTGTTTTCAGCCTCTTCCAGAGAATGAATCTGGTTTTCCAGATCTTTCAATTCTTCTTTTACTTCAGCGATTCTTTCCTGCATCTGCGCGATGAGAGGCTGAGAATTCTTGGACATTGCGAAGAAACCGATGTTGTTCTCGTAAGTATCCAAATCCTGCTGGAGCTTGTTGTACTTCTGTATAAGCCTGTCTTTCTCGGACTTGCCCTGGCCTGAACGCTGTGAACCGCCACGGTTTCCACGAGGCACATCATGGAACTTGGCATTCATGGCATCGTTGTAAGCCTTGGTAATCTTGTCCTTCTCCTTGAACGGTACGAAGCCTATTTCCTGCCATCTCGCAGCGAAATTCTGTCTTGCCTCCTGCACACTTGCACCCTCTTCCGGAACATAAGCATTGATTTCTTCGATCAATGCTTTCTTGGCCTTGAGGTTGGCAGCGTAATTGTTTTCTGGAGAAGCATGTTTGTCCCTCTCTGCGAAGAACTCATCACAAGCTGCGCGGAAACGCTTCCACATCTGCTCGGACTTTTTCCTAGGAACGGCGCCGATTTCTTTCCACTGATTCTGGAGACTGATGAAACGGTCCGTGGCCTTCTTCCACTCGGTACTGGTCTTAAGTGCTTCAGCCTCAGCAATTATCGCCAGCTTCTTTTCCATGTTTTCATTCATGTTGTCCTTGAACTGGACATAGAAGTCGCGTTTCTTGCCGAAGAATTTATCGCATGCAGCACGGAAACGGTCATAAATCTTCTGGTTTTCCTTCTTGGAAGCGAAACCGATGGTCTTCCATTCCTTCTGGATGTTTTCTATCTCTTTGGAAAGGGCGTTCCACTCGTTTGAAGACTTGATATCTTCCTTATCTGCAATGGCTTCCACTTTCTCGCACAATGCTGACTTGGCAGCGAGATTGTCAGCCTGCTTGGCTTTCTGGTCCTCGAAGTATGCCTGATATTTCTTGTTGATTACAGCGGTGGCAGCCTTGAACCTGTCCCAGATCTGCTCACGGAACTCCTTGGCAACAGGACCGAATTCTTTCCACTGCTCATGAAGTTTCTGAAGTTCCTTGAATGCGTCAATGACGTTTTCACTTTCAGAAAGTTTCTCCGCTTCCTGGCAGAACTCCTCCTTGGCTTCAAGATTCTTCTTGAAATCCAGGTCCCTGAGGTCCCTGTTTATCTGGACTTTGTCGTAGAACTGCTCGACGTAGAACTGGTATGTGTCATTCAGATTCCTGAAGTTCTGTACAGGTACCTGGCCGATGGCACGCCATCTCGCCTGAAGTTCACGGAATGCAGGAAATGCAGTTCCGAGATCATCCTGTTTTTCCACCAATGCTTTCAGGTCATCGATGACAGCCTGCTTCTTCTTCAGGTTCTCTTCCCTCTCGGCTTCCAGTTTCCTGTTATATTCAGCGCGTTCTTTCTTATACCTATTATATATGGCTTTGAAACCATTCTCGAGAGCTGCAAATGGATTGGAAATGACAGATGGCTGCTCTGCTTCCTCAGAAGACTCCTCAGTCTCTTTTTCAGCGGCATTTTCTTCTTCCGCTGTCGGAACCTCCGGCATATCAAGTCCGGCGGCAGATTTCTCTCTGGAGAGTTTCTTGTAGAAAGCGGTCTTTATGGCTTCCGCTTCCTTTGACTTCGCCATACGGTCGTCACTGTCGGCAAGCTGCTCGAAAAGCTGTGACAACTCAGCCAATGACATTTCAGCATAGTTCGGCATCTGTGCCGTTTCCTCTGCTTCGTCGGCTTCATTAGTCTTTACCGCAACTTCTTCGGCATTTTCAAGTACATCTGGTGTTACTGCTGCACCAGGATTCAATTCTTCACTCATAATTGATAAGTGTTTCGATTAATAAAAAAAATGTTCCTGAAAGAACTTGGCAAATATATGAATTAAAATCCAAACGACCGCAGCAAAATGCCAAAATGAGATAAGATATATAAAAAAAAGAGCTGGCCAATTGACCAACTCTCGCTTTTCGTACTGGGTACGGGAATCGAACCCATATTGCAAGATTGAGAATCTTGAGTACTAACCGTTATACGAACCCAGCAGTTATTTATGTTTCCCGAACGTTGTTTTCTCGTTTGGGATTGCAAAGGTAGGCATTTTTTCTTATAATCCAAATTTTTTCTGCATTTTCTTCAAAAAAAATTACAATTTGAGTAATTTTTCATGATTCCACTATTTCAGAAACACGAAAAAGACAGCCATGATAAGACAGAAAAACGCTGCGAGATGATTCCACTGGATCGGCTGCCCTTTGAAAAGAAAGGTTACGATTACAGTGAATACCGTCAATGAAACGGCTTCCTGAATGACCTTCAGCTGCATGATATTGAACGGACCGCCGTTGCCGGAAAAGCCGATGCGGTTCGCCGGGACCTGGGCGCAATATTCGAAGAATGCCAATCCCCATGACAGAAGAATCACAAGGATAACCGGCCATCCGGTCGAAATTTTCATTTCCTGAAGCTTGAGATGCCCATACCAGGCGAACGTCATGAAAATATTGGACGTAATAAGCAGCAAAACAGTGAGAATCGCTTTCATTTTCCTTGAATAAAATTATAAACCTTCATTTCAGTCGGCAAATGTAAACAAAATTTGCTATTCCTGCGTTAAATATCTAAATTAGCGAGCTAAACTAATTATGAAATGACACTTATTAAATCCATCTCCGGAATCAGAGGTACAATCGGAGGAAAACCTGGACAGGCATTGACACCTGTCGACATCGTAAAATTCGTCTATGCTTATTGCACAAAACTTCGCGAACGCAGACCTAAACCGGAAGGTGAGAGGTATACTGTCGTAGTCGGCAAAGATGCCAGACTTTCAGGCGAAATGGTGGAAAATGTAGTATGCGGCACACTTGTAGCGTGCGGCGTAGACGTCATCCGCGCAGGTTTCGCATCGACGCCTACCACCGAAATGGCAGTCATCCTGTCCGGCGCAGATGGAGGACTTATCCTTACGGCATCACACAACCCGAGACAATGGAACGCATTGAAATTTCTTAACGAGAAGGGCGAATTCCTCAATGCAGCTGAAGGTCAGGCGGTTCTCGAGTGCGCGGAAGCCGAGGATTTCGATTTCAGCGGAGTGGATGAGCTCGGAACCATTACCGACGAGGACTTCACGGACAAGCACCTGGACGCAGTAATGGCACTCCCTGCCGTAGACGCTGAAGCCATCAGAAATGCACACTTCACGGTAGTTCTGGATGCCATCAATTCTGTCGGCGGAATCATCATGCCGAGACTTCTGGAAAGACTTGGTGCCAAATGCATTGGCCTGAACTGCGAGCCTACGGGAGATTTTGCGCATAATCCTGAACCGCTTCCGAAGAATCTCATCGAGCTGAGCGAAACCGTCGTCAAAGAGCACGCGGACCTCGGTATTTCAGTAGACCCGGATGTGGACAGACTGGCTTTCATCTGCGAGAACGGAGAGCCTTTCGTAGAGGAATATACACTCGTGAGCGTTGCTGATTATGTGCTGGCACGCGCCGAGGCCGAGGGAGTCAAGAATCTTGTCACTGTTTCCAACCTGTCTTCTTCAAGGGCGCTTCGCGATGTGACTGAGAGCCACGGCGGCACATACTATGCTTCCGCTGTCGGTGAAGTCAATGTCACCACGCTTATGCACGAGAAGGGTGCCATCATCGGCGGCGAGGGCAACGGAGGCGTGATTTATCCTGCTCTCCATTCAGGACGTGATGCCATGGTCGGCGTCGCATTGTTCCTCTCCAACCTTGCACACAAGAAAATGACCGTTTCGGAACTCAAAAAGACTTATCCGGAATACCATATCGCGAAAAACAAGATCGAGCTTGCCGACAAGGCGCTGATTGACAAGATTTTGTCAGAGCTGAAAAAGATTTATGCCAATGAGAATGTCAATGACATCGACGGCGTGAAAATCAGTTTCGAAGCCAAACGCCAGTGGGTTCATCTCCGCAAGTCAAACACTGAACCGATCATCCGCATCTATTCCGAGGCACAGACCGAGGAAGAGGCAGTGAAACTCGGAGAAGAAGTCATAAAGGTGGCCGAAAAGATTATAAACGGATAATTTCCAGATGTTTTCATTCAGGACGACACCGCTGGAAGACCAGCTTGACAAAGCCCTTACAGATGGAAAGGTCGGCTGCTTCTGCACCCAGAACTGCTGGGACACAAGCAGCGACCGTTACATGTACCAGATTTTCCAGGAAAGAGGGAATCTGGTGCGGCTTTTCCAGCCGGAGGATGCCGAGCTGACCCCGGGGACGAACCATATCCATTTCGATTCCGAATCATTGAAAGGACTCAATGCCATAGTCGTGGAGATTCAGGATGTCGGTTCAAGGTACTTCAACTATACGAAGGACATTTTCCGGCTGATGATGCTCCTGATGGTCATTGACGAGCCGCCTGCATTGTACATTGTGGATCATATAAATCCGGCAGGCCGCGTGGTGGAAGGCACCGTCCCTACGGGGGAATGTGAATCGTTCATCCCGCGTGTAGCGCACAGGCACGGTCTGACTCTCGGTGAGTTGTGCAATCTGTTCTATGCTGAAATCGGAGCCAAATATCCGCTCCATGTGATCTCGGCATTGGCATCGGATTACAACAAGGACCTGCTGCCGTGGACGATTGCTCCGGCTTCCGACATTCCGGGAATGTTCACTTGTTACATGTACAGCGGCGGAGGTTTGTGGAACAACACGAATATCACTCCGGCCATCGGTACTGCCAGGCCGTATGAGTATTTCGGAGCGCCGTTCATCACGCATGGACCGTATGACAGGCTTCCGACACCTGACGGGGTACTCCTCAGGCCTTGTTCATTCAAGCCTTCTGCAGGACGCTATGCAGGGGAAAAGTGTTTCGGTTACCAGATTATGCTCAAACCGGGAGCACAATACCATTCCCTGCTGCACACATTGCAGCTGATACGCTATTTCAAGGACACATATCCGGATTTCACGCTTTATGAAGAGTTTTACCGGAAGCTTGCCGACGAGAAACTGGCTGCTTATCTTTCCGGGGAGATTTCATTCCAGGATGCGAAGGAATATGTCAAGCAGGAGGAGCAGAAATGGATCAGAAAGGCCAAGCGTTTCGCCTTGTATGATGACCAGCCGTACAGAATGAAGTAGAAAAACGGCGAAAAAGCATGTAAATACTTGGATTTACGGAAATTTGTACATAAATTTGCGTTCCAATTTTGGATTAACTAAATTTTTAAAGAAAATGAAGAAAGGAATTCATCCCGAAAACTACCGTCTTGTAGCTTTCAAGGATATGTCAAATGACACAGTATTCATCACACGTTCTTGTGCCACCACTAAGGAGACTCTGATGGTCGACGGAGTTGAGTACCCAGTAGTGAAAGTCGAGATCTCAAACACCTCTCACCCATTCTATACCGGCAAGGTAAAGCTCGTGGATACAGCAGGTCGTGTCGACAAATTCTATCAGAGATACAAGAGCAGACAGAAATAATTTCTTCTGTTTCAGAATTAAAAAAATCCGTTCCAGAATATTGGAGCGGATTTTTTTGTACTCATGTTATGTCTATCGTTTCCTGGAGACATTGATCACGGCCTCGACAGGAAGGTGGTCTGACGGATGATAGAATCCACGGACCTTGGCATCCGGTACAGGCAGAGTGAAATCCTCGTAAATCACGCCGATTTTCTCTACCATGGCATCAAGTGCCGGCGACATGTACAGGTAGTCATATCTCCTCTTGGAAGGAATGGTCCATTGCAATACAGGCAGATTGTGCTCCCTGACAGAATCTATATACGGGGTATTGGCAAGGATGAATTTATGAGGAAGGAAACTGGTATTGTTCTCATCATATTTATATACATCATTGTCAGCCGGTGAAACAGAATTGTAATCGCCGAGCATGACCCACAGGTCGGAAGCTGCATTCTTGTCCGCCATAATGGTGTGACGGCAGATATATTCGATCTCCCTGCAACGATAGTGGTCTCCCCCATTGACAGCCGCACTCTGCTTAACGGCCTCCTTGTCGTTTCTGTCGATGTCGTAAGCGTGTCTCTGCGGCCATGTGTGCAATGTCACGATATTGAGCTTATATCCATTGACCTTGACCGTAGCCCATCCGCTGCCGTGGGTGATGACGGTGTCCGGTGCCTCATCGGTAAAGCGGCGCACATTCTTTATCGGGTACTTCGAGGTGATGACCTGAGGATAATTGTCCCTGTGGCCTCCCACATAAACATGCTTGTGACCATAGCGGGCAGCAAGTTCTTTCCAGCCGTCGACAAGATATCTGTCTTCCGGAGCCACTTTCTCACCGGTACCGGTCTTGTAGATACTCTGTGCCTCCGCCCATACACAAATGTCCGGATTACGGGATGACACCCAGTCCACAAACCTGTCATAATTGTCCGTCTGTCCGTCCCACATGCCGTTCTGGATATTCCAGTAAAGCAACTTCAATGAATCTTTACGAGCTGAAGCAGGAAACGTGACAGCCGACAAAAGAATCACGGCAATCGCCAAAATAAATTTACGTTTCATATATGTCTGATGATTTTTACACAAATTTACTAATTTGCCTGCTTCATCTCATTTCACTTTAGTCACAAATTACTTTTCATAATTTCAATTTTGTATCAGATGGGCATACAGGAAGCTCCAACAGGGCTTTCTAAAGCCCCGTCACCGTAATCCATTTCTGCGGATTCTTCTCGCCCGTGGAGACAATGGCATCTTCACCACCCTCCATGTCGAACAATGCCAGATTCACTTTCACCTTGCCGTCCACGACCTTGACCGAAGAACGCGGAACGGAAATCTCCGCCAGCCAGCCATTGTCAACATCAGACGCATCCGAAAGTGTCGCGTCATAGCGCACAACCGCATTTGCACCCAAATCCTTTTCAATCCAGTTGCCGGCATAGACGCCCTGATTCCGCAGACCGTTGAGCCCGACCTTGACCCTCAATGTTTGCGCATTCAGTTTCGCTGCATCCGACGGGGCAATGAACACCTGGACATAATCATCCTTCGATACGTTCTCGTCACGACATTCCACAAGGAAATAAATATTGTCAGCATCTGCAGCACATCTCAATGTAGCTTGCGCCTGACACTTGCTGCCTGCAAACAATGCGTCATCAGCATTGACCCAGTCGGAATTGCCGCCGTCAATGACAACCTTGTGGGAAGACGCGGCAATGCGGTGATTGAGAGCCAGTTTGCAAATTGTCACGCCGACGTTCTTGCTGTCTGTGCTGTTGCGCATATGAGTAATGAGTTCATGCGTACCATCCAGAAGAATGGAACTCCAGGAACCCTTGGCAGGAAGATATTTACCGGCAGCGCCAAAATTCCTCGCCTGAGAATCTCCGATACGGAGCCATTGGTATGCATCCTGTCCGTATGAAACCACCGTTTCTCCGGACGGAAACTGGAGAAGACTTGGAGCAGCGCCGTTCCACACGTCAATCTTTCTGTCCGCAGGACCGACTTTCGCCGTCTTCACGTCCAAACCGGTACCATCTTTTTCTTCACCCTCAATATAGTTCCAATTGCCGTCTTCAGGAGACCAAGCAAAGGAAATGCAGAAATTCACACTGCCGCCGACAGGATAGGCATGGGCGGACTCAAACACCCCCGCCTTGCATTTGCTGTCATTCAATATGATGAGCCCGGGCATCTGGTCAGTGAACAGCCATTTATCCTGATGGGCATCATACCAGGTATGCCTGATGACACGATATGGTTCTTTGCCCAATCCCGGAAGCCAGGTCTTGCCACCATCCGTAGAACGGACCATTGACGTTCCGGAATGGCTCCCGGAAATCCACGGGCGGCTTTCGGAAAAATACAATTCCAATTCGCCGTCACCGTCCTCAAGCATTATCGCTTCCCAATTCGGGCCGCGATACACTTCATAAGGTTCACTCCACGTCTTGCCGTTGTCCTTACTGCGACGCATTTCAATGCCTTGTTCATTTCTCCACTTCCAGAAAGAATAAGTACCTGTAGTTCTGAAAGATGCGAACATCAGCACATCTCCGTTCGAGAGCACCTTGCCGAAGCCGTTCGTATAAAGCCTGGTAGCCTCCTGTCCGCGGGCATTCACGACGCTACGCGATGCAAACAATTTGCCTTGAGGTGTCCAATTTACAAGATCCTGACTGGTAGCCCAGTAAACAGTGGAGCCGTTTCCTCCCGAATAATAATCATGCGCCGTAAGGATATATGACCCGTCAGCGAGTTTCACGATCCGGCTATATGAAGGCGAGTCTGTTCCCAGGACAGAAGCTCCGACATTTACAATACTCCGATAATTCAATGTCAGAACAGATTGCGCCCAATCATCCTTATGCGAATTGACCGCATCGGCGGAAGCATTGAGCTTTTCAAAAGGAGTCAATGTCAATGTCGTCGATTCCGATGGAATCTGCTTGCCGCCGTCATCAGGTCCTTCGGCCTTGCAAGAAGCCAAAGACACCGCAGCCAGAAGCGCCAAGCCAGTGTATAACTTATTCATAATAAATCTTTTAATTCAATGTCAACGAAAGCCATTCTGCAGGATAGTCACTATTCTCCCCTTCCACATCCTCGATGCTCCATGCAGGCTTTTCCGAAGTCTTCGCCTTGTAGTGGTGACGCAGATGAGCCTTGATCACCTCTCCGCGGGAAGGTTTTCCGCCGATCAGAGCCCAAGGAATCCGGAGACTGACCGCATAACCGAGGTCAATGTCAGTGTCATCATTGACAGTACCGGCAATTTCCACGTCAGATGTACGTCCTTCAGCGATTTTCTTCCAGGAAATATTGTCCTCCACATAGATGGCATAATCTCCGTTCGCATTTACAACTGCCTTATACTGAGGGCCTCCAAAACGCGCAATCAAAATTTCCGGCGCATCGGAATTCTCGGTGGAAAGGGCCGTAATCTTCGAATCATAAAGATACGATATAAATGTAAGACATGAATCAGTATAACCGAAGTCTGCGAACAAATATGAGTCGAAAGAATGTCCGAGGAACCAGCAGTCATTGATTTCCCTGTTGAATTCCCTGATACCGGACATCGGGACGTCTCCCTTCTTGAGTTTTTTGGAATAATTCAGTCGTCCGATTTCCATCCTCACCATCCCTCTCGTCACATTGTCCTCTGAATATTTCACTGTTCCGGTTGCAAGCACCTTATTGTCATCAATATAGTCAATGGAGCCCCAATATCCGTCAAAAGGAGAGGTCGCATTGGTGAAATTGTCAGCAGTCTTGTCTCCGATGAACGTCCAGATTCCCTGCTTGCCCTTATATTGTCCGTTGCTGAGAATCACCATCTCCCCGGTACCCAGTTTCGTACTGTAAGGACCATAGCCGTAGAAATCCTTGTTGACCTGCTTCTTCATCGGCCAGTCAGGGCCGCCCGTCTTGCGGATTTTCTCCAAATCCCTGCGCCAATTGGTTTCAGGATCTGTCTTTACGACTACAGGTGTCTGGTCAACGACGTATTTTCCATGCCAGACCTCCATAGGGACAGCAATACCGTTATTGTCATTCAGCCAGACGCCTGACGGCATCCCGTCATACGTCGAACGGGAATCCACGGTTCGCGAGATGACCTCATTGTCATCAATGCCGCAGCACTCCTTGCCCTGCCAGGTCTTGCCATTGTCAAATGAACGTATCACCACCGTCTGAGGAGCGGACATTTTGTCTATAAGTTCCTGAGATGAAGTGATATACATCTGGATTTCCCCTGATGGCAACTGGAGCATCGCCGGCTCCCAGCATCTGCCGCGATACACCTCGACAGGCTCCGTGAACGTCCTGCCGCCGTCAGATGAAAACATCACCTCGATGCCGCAGTTGTTGTTGGTATTCACAAGATCATTGTACCCTTTCTTATATCTCCACTGATAAGCCAGAAGGATTCTGCCGTCTTCCAGCTCGATAAAATCAGGATTGACATAAACCTTGGTATCCTCTCCTGCTGAAGATGTGGCAGGAGCGCTCTTGACCAGCAACGTGGCATCGGACCAAGTCTTGCCATTGTCTTCACTTCGTCTGACATAGATGTCCCATCCGAAATGGTCGTTCTCGAAAGACATGAGGAGTGCGCCGCCGGAAAGTCTCTTTATACGCGGATAGTAGAGATTTTCTTCCACGAAACCGGCATTCTGTACATTGACGGACTTCATTTCCGTAAACGTACTCCTGTCCCATGAAATCCGGACATCATTGCCTACCGGCCATTCTCCCCTGCCGCACGAGGCGGAGAGGAGAACCATACCGGCGAACATTATGCTATTCAATGTATTGCTTCGCATAAAATTACAGAGTTTTAAGCATTACAACAGACCAGAGGTTGTCAATTTTGAGGCGCACTGACTCGCGGAAGCATTCGGCAGCCTTCTCTTTGTCACCGAGACCGAGATAACCGAGCCCCATGGTATAATAAGCCTTGGTATTGATGTTTTCAACAGTCGATCCGGTAGTACCTTCAGCGCCGTAGAAGTTCACGAATTCGGTAACGATACCGGCTTTTCCTGACTCGACCAGAGATTCGAACAATGCTTTCGCACCGGCAGCATTACCTGTCTTCATCATTGCCAATCCCTTCCAATAGCCATAGTCAGTACCCTTGTCAGCTACAGCCGCAGCTTTCTTGTAGGCAGCCATAGCCTTGGATTTCTGATGCATAGACTCATAAGCCTGGCCGATGTTCCACCAAATCTGCGCATCACGAGGAGTACGCTCATCTACCAGAAACACCTGATGATTGACAGGATATTTGAATGCTTCCTGATAAAGTGAAATTGCACCTTTCGCATCGCCTTCGGAGAGTTTCTTCTGACCTGCCAAAACGAGGGCATCCACATATACGTCATGGAAATTCGCAACACCCTCACGTGTAGGGAAATAGCAGTTCCTGAGCAAATCAAGCACATAATCATACTCACCTACGAAAGTACCGGTAATAACCTCAGCTGCAAGAGGATAATACCTCTTCACGCAGGTAGAATGATGACTCTTGAGCAATTCGAAACGGGTCCTGACATCTTCTCCGCCAGCCTCATAAACCTGGTCGATTTCCTCCAGGAACAATGCATTGTCCGGCATCAGGTCAATGGCCTTCCTGTAATATTTGGCAGACTCTGCGTAGTTTTTGGTATACAGCCAGTTGGCCCATCCGAGATTTCTCCAGGCCATGGCATTGGACGGATCCATCTCCACGCAACGTTTCCACTCTGCGATTGCATTGTCTTTCTGCTTGTCATACAGCAAGTTGCCCAGGTAGTAATGAGGTTTGGCATTGTCAGGACAATACTGCATCGCCAATTTGAGGACCTCGATAGTCTCCAGACGGAACGGATTGCAATATTTCGTAGGCAGGGCCAGAGCCTCCCCGAACAATTTCCCGGCAGTCTCCTTGTCACCGGACATGTGGGCAAACCATCCCAGCCACATCTTGGCAGAAGGATAAGGCTTGATACCGTCAGCATACTTCATAAGTTCCAAAGCCTTGTCAATGAAGCCATTATGCAGATACTTCAGGGAAAGTTCCATATAAGATTCCACCTGCTCGCGCATGAGTGTCTTCAGATTGTCAGTACCATTGAGCATGTCATATTCCGCTGTAGCATAAGCATTAAGCGGATCCATTGCAAGCACCTGGCCGACGCATTTCGCAGCTTCATCGGAATTGCCGCGCAGGCGGAGAATGCTGGCTTTCAAGTTCATAGCCTCGAAATTGTTTCCGTTGTAGGTCAATGCCTCGTTCAGACGGTCAAGCGCCATGTCGAAATCACGGGCCTGCGTATACATCTGTGCGAGATGGAAATTCGCTGCAGAGTTATAATTGTAGTTCCATACGGCACGATACAAGGTATCGAAAGCAGCCTCGACCTTACCCTGTTCCTTCAAAATCAGACCAAGATTGTAAATGGCCTCGCAATCCTTCGGACGTGTATAATCATGTGTCTGACGGGCGATTGCACGGCGCAGATAAGCCGCAGCCTTGTCATACTCACCTCTTTGTCTGTACCAGACGCCCATTCTCGTATTGGCGCGGGTATCGCCCGGATCTCTACGGAGAACCTCATTGAAATAGTCGGTAGGGTCGATGAACGGATTGTGGAACTGGAGGTTCCTGAGGCCCACAAGATAGCACTCCTCGGTGTTTTCAATCTCCTGCGGGAGTTTCGGGCGCTCGACAATCGGCGGAAGCGGCTTCTCCGGATCCTTGACTACCGGCTTGTAGGAAAGCATCTGCTTTCCATCCGCTGCCGCGAGCACCATTTTCAATGAATTCTTGTCAATGTTCTTGTCAATGTTGATGATTTTGACGTAAGGCTTGTCCGGAGCCACATCGGCTGTAGTCCTGAAAACCTCATCGTTGCCTGCATACAAAATCACATTAAGCCCTTTCATCGGGGACGTGGTGTTCACGCCCAGAAGCACTTTGGTGTCATCCAGGACATCCATATTGATGGCGGCATTCTTGTCACCTGCCTTCACTCCGCCCATGTCACGGATGCCGTACCAATATTGTGAGAATGTCTTGGTCTCATAAGGTGCAGACCAGTTGTAATCAGGCTGGTTGTCGGAATATGCGCCTGCCATCAACTCGCAATAGTGGCCTGAATTGTCGGTAAGAATCTTGGTATCCCACTCGGAATTAGGGCCCCACAGCCAGAACTTGCCGCCCTTGATGATGTTATGGTTACCTGTAAGCATGGTTCCGGCATTCCGTCCATGGTCATAACCTGCGATGAAGTCCTCCTTCAGGTCATAGGCAAACATTGAATTGGACATATAGTGGTTCTTCCACCATGACGCGTCCACACCGTCCTTGTAGAATGACATCCCGTTGAAAGTCTCGTGAGTTACAGGCCAATGCGCGAACCAGTTCTTGCAGTGGAAGGTAACGAATTCCACGCTTTGCGGGAAGATGATCTGATAGTTTTCATCCACCAGTGTAGAGACATTCGACCAATATAGCATCGAATTGTCATTCATGGTGTTGTTTATAAGACGTCCTGAAATTTCCATATAGGACTTGCCCGGATGAAGGGTTATGCCGATGGCCCATGACATCCTGTGGCGGTATTCGGTCTCGCCTACCCAGATTGTCTTGCTGCCGTCAGAGTTTTCCACAATCTTGTAGTCGCATGGGGTATGGGAAGTCGCACGATGATGATGGAAGACGTTCCATTCCACGCCGCCTGACACCCAGGCGCCCAACATTCCCACATTGGCAGGCTTGATGACATGGTTGTGGTAGAATATGTCATAACCATTGGTCTTGTCGACGGCATAAATCAGACGTCCGCCGATTTCGGGAAGCACACAAAGTTCCACATATTCGTTCTCCATGTAGAGAGCCTTGTATGTGACGGTATCCTTCTTTCTGGTCATATTGTCGTTCAAAAGATAAGGATAAACGCTTCTGCGCGCTCTCTGATAAGACCAGTCACGCTCGAAAATAGGAGCTTCTTCCGGCGCATCAAGCAGATAGGTAGGCATGTCGATAGTGCCTTCCCAAGCCTTTACAACATCCGTTTTACGTGGTTGTGCGCCCAATGTCCCGGCGCAAATCGCCACTGCAAATGTCAAAAGTAATTTTCTCATTATTGTAATAGTTATTAATTAGTACCAACCTTCGTTTTGTTCAAGATTAGGATTCTTTTCCTTTTCGGATGCAGGAACAGGCCATTTCAGGTATGCGTCGCCGCCATAAACGTAATCATATACTGGCGAGCCCCAGACCTGATGAAGACCCTTGGCGAAGTCAAACTTCCGCTCTTTCCATACGCCCCATCTGAGCTCTTCCAGATAGAGCTGCTCCTCACAGGCAAGTTCCCAATGTTTCTCATCTACAATGCGCTGTGCCATATCCTCCTTACCGTTTACCTTGAGCCACTCGGCACCTGAATTCAGTTCAGCGACTCCGGCACGATTGCGCACCTGGTTCACATATCCGGCTGCTTCAGAGGTCCTGCCCTGCTCATTCACGGCTTCTGCCAGACAAAGCAGCACATCAGCATATCTGATGATAGGAACATCCACGGGATTGTATGTGGAATTATTGTATTCCTTGCCTTTGGTCACGAATTTCCTGATATTGTAGAGCATGTAAGTCGTCGAAACGGTCCTGAGGTCGAAATCCGGAGCATTTTCCGAACGGTATGGCCACCTTATCTGATAGTTCACGGCAGAACCTTTGGCGAAACCTCCCAAATAATTGGAATAAGGCACGATAGCCGTTGCTGTCAATCTCGGGTCACGGTTCTCATAAGCCGCTTTGATGCGCGCTTCATTGCCGGTTTCGTCATATTTGGACATGTCGGCGCCATAAGCCTTCATGGTGGCTTTCTCCGCTTCCGTCATATAGTTGCGGCAGAAATACACGCTTCTCGCTTTAGGATCCATGCTGCTGTAACCTGGTATGACGTCATCATAGGAGAACGGCTTGCCGTCTGCCCACTGATAAGAGTCTGCAAAATTCGCATTGAAAAAGAAATGATTCTGACCGTTGCCGCATGTCATCCAGTTTCCGTAAGTACGGCTATAGACATTGCCGTGTCCAGGCAAGTTCTCCATCGTCACGGAGAATATCATCTCATCCGACTTTTCATTCTTCTCAATGAAGAGGTCAGCATAACTTCCTTTGAAAAGTCCAAATCCGCACTCGCCCACTTTGAGGAAGTCAGCCTCGGCCTTGTCCCACTGCTTCAGCCACATGTAGACTTTTCCGCGGAGAGCGTATGCAGCGCCTTTGGTGATGCGTCCGAAGTTGCTGTCGCCCGAAGCATATTTGGCAGGAAGATGCTCACAGTCAATAACATCCGTCAAATCATCCAGAACAATGTTCCAGACCTCTTCTTCAGATTTGCGGCCTCTGGTATACTCGCCGGGAGCCAGATTTTCCAGATAGACCGGAACGCCATGCCAAAGGGCATTGAGCCTGTAATAAGCATAAGCACGGATGAATTTGCATTCCGCTATCCTCTGCGCTTTAAGTTCGTCAGACAATGCTGCCGTCCCTCCGATGTTGGCAATAACATCATTAGCCCTGTTCACGCTTTCGTACAGATACTTCCAATTGTTCAGGAACACCCCTGCATTGGACTGCACCAATCCCAACAAAAATGGATAACGGAGGGAAATATTATTGTCATTGACATCGAGCACAGACGAAAACGCATCCCAGTTCGTGCTGCCGTCATAACTGTTATAGTTCGCCAAAAGGCTGCTATAGACGCCCGTTACCGCATTTTCCGCCAATGTGGCAGACTTGTATACCGTATTCGAAGTGACGGAATCATACGGATACCTGTCCAGAAAGTCATTGCAGCTTACCGCCATGGCCGAAGAGGCAATCGCTATGGTAATTTTTATTATATTGTTCATAATCATCAATTTAGAACTTTAGACTAAGGCCGAATGAATATTGACGCAAAAGGGCGTAATAATTCATGGTGTCGGATATTTCCGGGTCCATTCCCGGATATTTGGTAAATGTCAGCAGATTCTCGCCACTGAAGAAGAGACGGAAATCAGACACGGAAATTTTCTTCATCCATTTCTGAGGGAATGTATAGCCAAGCGTCAAATTCTTGAGTCTCAGATAGTCCGTATCATAGAGGAACAATTTGGACGCACACTGGCCATCATTCTGCTCCGAGCCATAGTTCATCGTCAGACGGGCATGTCCGGATGTAATGTTGGTTCTAGGGTCTTCAGGATTTTCAGGATCATAGAAATAGTGGTCGTATGCAATCTTCTTCGGCAATGTGAAGTAGCCTCCGGTAGAATAAGCATTGAATCCCACATATCGCCAATAGCATTGCGCTCCGCCGGAACCGTTCCAGAGCATTGAGAAGTCAATTCCTTTCCATCCGAGTTCGAACTGGATTCCGTAATAGAATTTAGGAGTCATGGATGTTCCCGTGAACATATAGTCATTGACATCACCGTAGACGCCGTCACCGTTGGCATCGGCATAGATATAATCGTCATACCATATGCCTTTCTTTCCGATGGTCTTGTTCGGAAGGAATGTCGCCCCAGCTTCGTTCATGGCCTGAAGCCAAAGCATATCTTCAGGAGTGCGGATCATACCGTCCTTCGGGCCGCCGGCAGGATTGACTGAGCCGTCCGCGAAAAAGTGGCTTCCGTTTCCGGAATAGGTATCGAGAAGGTAGAACTCGTTGATGAGTTTGCCTTCCATGACACGTCTGGCATTGCCGACAGTAGTGGTGACATCACCGATGTAGCTCTTGTAGGAGCGGTTGCCGTTTTCGTCGGTTACCCAACCTGCTTCCAGGCGGCCTTTATACTTGCTTACCACGTTCCAGTTTCTGGTAAAATTTGCCGTGATGCCATAGTGGAAATCCTTGATATCATCTTTCCAGCCCAATGTAAGCTCCAGACCGGTATTCGTAACCTCACAGAGATTCTGGTAAGGTGCTGATTTGTTTCCGATTGTGGCATAGACCGGAGATTTGTAAAGGATACCGTCAGTAACCTTGTTGTACCAGTCGGTTTCGAATGTGAGCCTTCCGTCAAGGACACCGAGTTCAAGTCCGATGTCAGTGGATGTTGTCGTTTCCCAAGTCAATGCGCTGTTGGACAATGACTGCACGATACCCGATGACATCTTGTTGCCGAAGGAATATTCAAAACCGGACGCATAGGTGGCTATATAGTCATAGTTTCCGATACTGTTGTTGCCGAGTTTTCCCCATGAAGCGCGCAGTTTCAGGTTGTCAATGCCCGAGTTCTGCATGAAAGGCTCCTGCGAAATACGCCATCCGGCTGATACTGAAGGGAACAGGCCCCATCTGGAATCACGCGAAAACCTTGACGAGCCATCGTAACGGAGATTCGCCTCCAGGAGATACCTGTTGTCGTATGCATAAGTGAGACGACCGAACACCGAAACAGAAGCCCAGTCTGTCTGGCTGCCGGTTATCTTGCTCATATCCAGAGCATTGTCAAGCTCCGTAAGCTGGTCGTTTTCCAGACGCTTCTTGCTCACGCCGATATTGTTGTTGTTCTGATACATCGTCTCGGAACCAAGCATCGCAGAAACATCATGTTTCTTGGCAATGACTTTCGTCCAGGAGAGACTGTTCTGGAAAGTCCAGCGGTATGTGAATCCGGCACTCTGAGTTATGGAGAGATTGTCAAGATTACTATAGTCGTAAGCGACCTCACCCTTGCGGAATGAATACGCGCTCAGGACATTGGCCACAGATTTATATTCAGTAGTAGTACGTCCATAGTTGAACGACGCATTATATTTGATGCCCAGAGGCAGTTTCAGATTCGTGAAGACCGTAGCATTGACGTAATGCATCTTGTCATAACCGGAATTCCTGTTGAAGAAATACAGATTGTTGCGGCAGTTGGCACTCTGCTCCGGATTTTCCATCCAGCCATACTTTCCGTCATAATAAGGATATATTCCAGGAACCGCACGGGACAAGAAGTTGAATGCCAAGTTATTGGTTTCCCTGTTGCTTTCAGTTCCCCAGATTCTGGCACCGATTTCCAGCCATTTTGTTACCTGACTGGAAACATTGGCACGCAGGAGAAACTTCTTCGCACCGGTATTGTCAATGACTCCCGGATTGTCCACATACGTCATGGAAATAAGGTACTTGGTACCACCGGCCGCACCAGAAGCCGAAATATTGTGTTTCTGATAAATGCCGGCGTCATACACAGCCTTCATCCAATCAGTATTAGGATAGGCCACATAGTTCGGATAACCGGATTCCGAGATGCCGTCAGGATCTTTTTCTTTCTCGCGCCAGAGGTCGATCATTGCCTGGGAAAAAGGAAGCGCGGCGTCAACATTTTCCGCAGACTCATTCATAATGGTCATATAATCAGCATAATTGGATATGACCTGGAATTTGCCGGCAGGTTCATTGACAGCCATCATGCCGCTATATGTAATGCAGAACTTGCCGGAAGACTTGGTTCCGTCTTTCGTAGTTATGAGAACCACGCCGTTGGCTCCCCTGTTACCATAAATGGCACATGAAGCAGCATCTTTCAACACGGAAACGGATTCGATATCGTCCGGATTCACATTGGAAATAGTCCCTTCGAAACCATCCACAATCACCAGCGGATTGGCATTGTTCAATGTTCCGACACCTCGGATTCTCAGGGAGAGGCTTTCCTGGCCCGGCTGTCCTGACGCCTGATTGATTGCGACGCCGGCATTCATGCCCTGAAGAATCTGCGCTGTCGAAGTGACAGGACGGGACTTGGCTTCCTTCGCATAGTCAACCGTTGCCACAGCTCCTGTGATGTTCACTCTTTTCTGTGTACCGTAACCGATGACCACAAGTTCATCCAGCTGATTGGTATCCGGCATGAGTGTCACCTCAATATAATCCTTCTCGCCGACATTGACATTTCTGGTCACATATCCCAGAAATGCAATCGAGAGAGTTTCTCCTGAGGAAGCATTGATTTCGAACAATCCGTTGCCGTCAGTTGTCACACCGCGAAGAGTGTTAGGAACAGAGACGGAGGCTCCGGCCAGCGGTTGGGAAGTTTCGTCATAGACTTTACCCCTTACCAGCCTCTGCTGCGCCGACATTGCCGTAAATGTCAGCACGGAGACTGCTGCCAGAATAAATTTCTTTAAACAATTCATATTACAGGTTATTAGCTTTGCGGGAATTCCCCGCATCGCAAAGTTGAGAAAAAACGATTTTCAAGGATAGAATAATTGAGCCAATTAATAGAACAAAACGAGCCAGGGCCCGGAATATCAGCTCTTTTTCATATAATCAGCCGGCAGCACGCCGAACTGTTTCTTAAAGCATTTCGCGAAATATGAAGGCGTGTTGAAACCGACGGCGTAGCAGACATCATTGATGCGGGAAGCCCCGTTTTCAATCATTGCCGCGGCAGCATTGAGACGTCTGACCTTGATATAGTCATTGGGAGTCATATTGAGCAGACTCTTCATTTTTCTGACCAATGTGGAACGGCTTACCAATGCCGCTTCCGCCAGTTGGTCCGGACCGAATTCGGTATCACTGATATTTTCAGTAACCGCTTTCTCCAGTCGTTGCAAGAATACGGCATCGGAATCGGTCAGCGCAAATTTGTCCTTGTCATCACCGGCAATTCCCGAAAGATGGGCAATTTTCAATGATTCACGTTTCCGTGCAATGACCTTCAGCGATTCGACAAGATATTCCAGATTGAAAGGTTTCTCAATGTAAAGACTCGCCCCGGCCTCCATACATTTCACTTTCACTTCAGGAGAAGAAAGGGCAGACAGCATGACTACCGGAATATGCGATGTAGATATGTCAGTTGTGACCTTGCTGCACAATTCTATCCCGCTCATACCTTCCAATGCAATGTCAGACAGCACCATATCCACGTCACCTCCAGCAATCATTGACATCGCCCGCTCAGCGGACGGTACGGAGACGGCATTGAAATCATGCCCCAGTTTACGCACAAGATATGAGGACAATTCAGCATTGTCTTCCACAATCAGCAGTGTCGACAAAGAAGAATCCGCCTCTTCATTCTGATCAGCATTAGACGACGTATCCTGAACCTCAAGTTCCGCATCAGTTTCACCCTTAGGAAGCCTTAGGACAAAATCAGTTATGTCTTCGTTTTTAAGCGTCAATGTACCTCCATGCAATTCTGCCAATGTCCTTGCCAAAGGCAAGCCGATACCGAAACTCTGTGAGTATGGAGAACGTTCGTCACTATACTGGATAAACGGCTTGAAGATTTCTTCCTTCCTTTCATCCGGAATCTTCGGTCCGTCGTTTTTGAACGACACTGTCACATAACCATCGCCAGAATCATCAACTTCAATAGTCACGAATGTCTCGGCGTATTTCATCGCATTGGAAAGAAGGTTGTTCAATATCTTTATGAGGGCCGTATCATCCGCATTGATAATCAACGCATTGTCAGTATGCTTGAACGTCATCTTCAAGTTTCTGCCACGCGCGGTTTCCTTGAAGTTATAATACAGGAATCCGATCCGCTCCACGATATCCACATGCTTCCATTCCATCACCCAGCCGTGTTCTTCGATACGGATAAATTCCAGAAGTTCCTTCACCAGCTTGTCCAGGTAATCCGTACTGTTGCTGATGACATTCAAGTCTTCTTTCATTTCGCCGCTAATGCCGCCCGTCGCCATGACATTCTGAAGAGGCGTCTTGATCAATGTAAGCGGCGTCTTGATTTCATGAATGATATTCGTGAAGAAATCCATCTTTTCATGGAACAATTCCTCCTCCCGGGCTCTCTTTGCCTTTTCTGCTATGGCACGTTCCCGTTTCACCGCCAAATCAGACGAATAACGGGCAAGCATCGCCATCAATATGATTATCAGGCCGATATATATCAGATACGCTGTAGTCGACTTGTAAAAAACAGCCTTCACGGTAATAGCCAACGGATGATGCGTCTCATTCCAGATTCCATTCCCGTCAATGCCTTTTATACGCAGCACATACTTTCCCGCCGGAATATTCTGATACGAGAAAGTCGTACCGCCGTCCAGACGATGCCAGTCGTCATCGTAACCTTCCAACATGTAATACAAGGCATTGGTCGCAGGAGACGAGAACCCCAACAAGCCCATAGAGAAACCGAAATTGTTCTGCTTATGAGTCAATGTCATCTTGCGTACTTCATTGACATTGACCTTGATAGGCTCATTTTTACCGGGAGTCACCTTCTTTCCATTGACATAAAAGCCGGTCAGCACTATCGGAGGCACTTTTCCGTCCGTATGGAAGAGGCGCGGATTGAAGCCGACTATTCCGTTGTGGGATGAGAACCATATATTGCCGTCAGGAGTCCGGACCGCAGAATTGCCATCAACAATCTCGTCAAGCAGACCGTCATCCGCAGTATAATAACGAACTTCGCCGAAAGGCATTGAGAATGAGGTCAATCCATTACTGGTAGCTACCCACATCCGTCCGTCTTCATCACGAATCATGGAATATGCAATACGGTTGTTTTTCAATTCCGTGCTTCGGAAGGTTGAGAACCTGTCGTTTTCCTTGTCATAAAGCATCAATCCGCCGCCATAAGATCCGGCCCAGAGTTCACCGTCACGGTCAAGATATAAAGACATGACCTTGTCGGCAGGCAAATGCCGGTTGTCGCTTTCCTTATAATCATAATGGCTGAGCATCCGGTCTTCTTTCATGCTGTACCTGCATATTCCATCGGCGTAGGAAGCGACCCAAAGAGTGCCGTCCAAAGCTTCAGCCATATCGGTGACGTAAATTCCGCTGAATATCGGCAAAGGACAGAAACGGTCTCTCGATTTGTCGTATTTGATCATTCCCAGCGTGGTGCCTGCCAGAATTTCTCCAGATGAGGTCTTGAATAACTTATGAACTTTATTGTCTTTCCATCCCATATTCAATCCCCTGCCATAAGACTTCACATTTCCCGTCTTGACATCAAAACGGAATATTCCCGCCCAAGACCCCAACCATAGCCAATCGCCGTCACTGCATATGGAGACTATTGACTCCGGGAGCTCAGCCGATTTGCACTTATGGAGCATTCCGTCACGTCCCATGTAGAGAAGACCGTTTTTCTCGGATACGGCCCATAGCTTTCCGGTGCCGTCAATATCCATATCCACCACATAGCCTCCCATAAGCGATTCACCGTCAGCTTCATAATAGCGGCTGAAATTACGTTGGAACGCCGCGGACCAATTGATGCCGGAAGATAAGGTTCCCACCCAAAGGCCATTGGAACGGTCGCAATACACTGCTTTCACGCTATCGTCTGCCAATGAATACCGATTGTCAATGCTGTGGGAAAACTTGCGGACCACTCCGGTAACGGCGTCATAGCGGTAGAGTCCGCCCGTCGTAGCCAGCCATACGCCCTTGTCATTGTCGAGGCTGAGACAAGTCGGTCTAAACCCTTCATCGTTAGCTATCAATGTCTTGAAAGCACCAGTCCGCAAATCAGCCTGGCAAAGTCCGTTCTGCCATGCCGCAAGATAGACCGTATTGTCCACGGGATTCTGGACCATGGACATTATGTCATCATTGGTTTTCCACCCTTTCAGGTTCACTTTCTCCATACGTTCCAGCGTGCCGTCGGAATGCCACAAATCGGCAAAATAAAGAGAGAACCAGAAATCGCCGCCGCTGTCGATGAGAAATGACCGGATATTGGAGACCAATGTGCTTTTCCCGTTGTCGGAAAAATAGTTCTTCAATGAACCGGACCTGCGGTCATACGAAAAAAGTCCGCGCCCGTTCACCGACAGCCATACAATTCCATTCTTGTCAATGCAAATATGAGTGACCTTGTTGTCAATGTTCACTCCGTTGTCACTAAGCTTGTCAAGCGGATGGAAAGAATCATCGGCATAGCTGTAAAATGTCGCGCCGGCATCCGTCCCGATCCACACATTACCCTCATTGTCAGGACACAATGCGGTTATGAAGTCAGTGTTAAGTCCCAGCTGTTCACGATAATATGCGATGAAGCCGGAGCCGTCGAAGCGATTCAGTCCATCTTCCGTGGACACCCAGACGAATCCGTTGGAATCCTGGGTAATGGCGTTTACGTTGTCGAAAGACAATCCACAATTCTCCGACGTGAAATGCGTAAAACACCAGTCAACGTTTTCCGCAACCGAAGCTACGGAAAACGTCACCAGCATGGATAAAATCACTATGCCCCTTTTCACAAACCGTATGAATTCCGATTCCAGCATTCAAACGCTCACTAAACTGGGACTAAAGTTAATATTATTCAATCGAAAATGATACACTGTTCACTCCGGAATCAGCACAATACATGTAGAATGGTGCAGCATAGCCCTTGCTGTCCGTATATGGCATCGTACGTTTTGAGAACTTCGCATCGGCTGAAGCCTGGACACTTCCATCCGCACACTCCACTTTGACATGAATGAATCCGCTCTTGACGGCATTTTCGAACTTCATGGTCTTTTCGACAACGATACCTCCCCTCTTCATGGCAAACGTACATTCCATACTGTAATTAGGGTCATTGGCTACAATCATCTGCTTGTCCGCCATCTTCCATTCCTCTCCGTCAAGATACTTGATATTCCAGAACACAGGCTGCTGACGTCCATAAATCGGGAATTTGATTGTCAATGATGTACCGGCAGCGAATTTCTTGACAGGAATGACAAATTCGAAGTTATCGCCTGTCCAGACACCTTTCACACCAGGAGATGAAATCGGAGCATTATTGACAGTCTCAAGTTTCTGCTGATATTTGTCACTCGGGTCAGAAACTTTGTTCCACTGGCAATATGCCTGAGGCTGGGACGGACATGACCAATAACCTGTGCTTACCCATTTCGGCTGAGTCTCAGCAGTAAAATTCTTGACACCGTTTTCTACACCCAGAGGGAATACAACCGGGAATGTAACAGGAACGACACCGTCGGAAGACCTCGTCACATTGACATTGACGATATCCCCGGAGGCTACGACCTTGCCGGCATCAGAATCCTGGTTCAGGAACGATGTCGTATATTGTTTTCCATTGATGTCGGTAAATGTGATGTCGAAACCGCCTGCAGGATTCTCAAACGGCAAGACGACTACCGGCAGCACGGCACCGGTGGCTTCAATCTTGAGGCCGCCTTCAGGAAAATCCAATGTTACCGACTTCCCATTTCCTGATGTCAATGTAAATTTGTCGTTCCCAATGTCCATCGTGCCATCGCCGCACAATGCCCCCTGGAAGAGTGACTCGTCTGAAGGTTTGAATGACAATGATTTCAATGTTGCAGGAACACCTTCTTCCACGATGTCAGCCGGCACGGAAAGATTCAACACCGAAAACGGAGTCTTCACATCGAATTCCACATCAGGAAGTACGGAGACTGCATTTTTCACAGCCAGCATCGGAAGATATTTGATGATTCCGTCAGAATAATTCTGCCGGGCTGGAAGAGACACCTGCATTGCTGATACATCCACATTGTTTTTATAAGGCGATACTGCATAAAACGAGAAACCATGGTCCGACTCCCGGGCCTGGATCTTGTCTTCCTCGGAAGAAGCGGCCAGTCTCTGCGGACTTGCAGTTCCTGACACTTTGTATGAAGCGACAGGCTTTTCTCCCATATTCACGCCCTGTTGCCCGTCACGCGCGCACAAGGCCACGACTCCGAACTCAGTTCCTTCCGGAATCTCCAGATCGGATTTTAAAGTAAAATTGACATCAATCGTCTCATAATCAAGAGACTTGTTGTTGTCAGAATTGCCGTTGCATGCAGTCAATGCCGCAAGCGCGGCACATAACAGAATACTCTTTTTCATAATTCCATTATTAGTTTATCAGTGTCATTTCATAACCCGACAGTCATCCGTCAGTCACATCGGCAAAGTAACGGAATTATGGTTTGAAGGCATGAAAAAATATCGCCAATTTATGCAACAAAACGTGCCACCGCCATCTGGATTCGAGTAAAAACATTATATTTGCCACATGAAAAATTTGAACCGCATATTTAAGATGGTCGGCATTGCTGCCGGTCTTCTTGCCGTGTCTGTCAACGGCTATTCTTGGGGACAGAAAGGTCATGATGTCACATGCGCGATCGCTGAAAAGCATCTCACGAAAAAGGCAAACAAGAAGATTTCCGAGATTCTCGACGGGAAATCCATCGTGTATTGGGCGAATTGGATGGACAATGCCAGCCACACGCCGGAATACAAACATACCAGCACATGGCATTACAAGAACATTGACGCTGACGAGACTTTCGAAAATGCGAAGCTCAATGAGAAAGGCGATGTAATCCGCGCCGTGGAAGAGCTGATCGAAGCGCTCAAGAGCGGCAAGCTGAACAAGGAGGAGCAGGCACTTTCGCTTAAATTCCTCGTGCACCTCGTCGGCGACATGCATTGTCCAATGCACATGGGACACAAGTCCGACCTCGGCGGCAACAGGTGGCAGATCCAATATTTCCGTAATGGTACCAACCTCCATTCAGTCTGGGATTCAGGCGTAATCGAAAGCGCCCACAAATGGACTTATTCCGAGTGGGTTGAGCAGATTGACATCAATGACAAGGAAACAAACCGCAAACTTGCCGAAGGAACGCCTCAATCATGGGGAAAAGAGACTTACGAGATATGCAAGACCATATACGATGCCACTCCCGTAGGCTCCAAACTTTCTTATGACTACGTGAGCGACTGGTCGGAAACAGTTGAGAACCAGCTTCTTCGCGCAGGTTTAAGACTCGCTTCCGTCTTGAATGACATTTTCAAGTAAGATAATACGAAAAGAACCGACTTGACAAACCAATATGAAACGACTTTTAAGCTTTTTGACCATCTTGGTCTGCGTAACGGCTGCCGGAAAACAGCCGAAAATCATCAGCCGGCCGTTCGGTGAACTTTCCACCGGTGAAAGCACCACGTTATATACCATAACCAACAGAAGCGGCGCTTCGATGCAGCTTCTTGATTATGGCGCCCGCATTGTCAGCATCATGATGCCGGACAGGAAAGGTCATAACGGCGATGTGGTCGTCGGATTCGGAGACATTGAAAATTTCGAGAAGAAAGACAGATTCATCGGTCCTGTCATCGGCAGGTTCGGGAACAGGATCAATCACGCCGCATTCACTCTGGACGGTACGCGGTACGAACTGGTCGCCAATGAGAAATTGGGAGGAGAGCCGGTTCAATGCCATGGCGGCACAATGGGTTTCGACAGATTCGTCTGGGATGCCACGCCGGTAAAGGAAGATGGGCGCACAGGCGTCAAGTTCCACAGAGTCAGTCCGGACGGCGAGCAGGGTTTTCCTGGCACCATGGATGTAAATGTAACATATTGGCTGACAGACAACAACACTGTCAGAGTCGAGTATGAGGCTACCACCGACAAACCGACGGTAGTCAATCTTTCCAACCATACATATTTCAACCTCAAGGGCAATGAAGGCGGATATGTAATGGACCATCTCCTTCAGGTAGAAGCAGATACATGCATACAGAACAACGCCCAATTCTGCCCTGACATCCTGCGCCACGTGGAAGGCAGTCCTTTCGATTTCAGGGAGCCGCACCGCGTAGACTACCGCATCGACATGCCGGATGAGCATCTCAGGATAATGAGAGGAATGTCAGCATGCTGGGCAGTCAGGAATTGGGACGGCACATTGAGAAAGGCTGCGGACCTTTATGACCGCAAATCCGGTCGCGGAATGCAGACATGGACCACCGAGCCGGCATTGCTCACATTCACCGGAAGGAGTTTCGACGGTACATATAAAGGGAAATACGGGCCGATCGAGAAGTTCGGTGGTATGCTCATGGAGACCATCCACTTTCCCGACAGCCCGAATCAGCCACGTTTTCCGAGCACGGTACTGAGACCGGGCCAGAAATATCGTTCAGTTACGGAATTCCGTTTTTACGTAAAGTAACATTTACAGATTAAAAGCTTCTTTAAGCTCATTCATCTGCTCATCTGACATACCCTCCGGAACGAATCCCATATTGCGCGACGCCTCGTAGATGAGTGCCGCCTTGTTGAGCACGTCCACCTGGTCAAAAGCCTCGCCGATTTCCGTACCGACGGCACACACGCCGTGCTTTTCCCACATGACTACGTCATATTCATCCAATTGGGCGACAGTAGCATCAGCAAGTGCGATAGAAGAAGGCATCTCGTATGGAATGATTCCAAGTCCTTTCGGACAAAAGGCACGTGTCTCCGGAATCATTGACCATAGCATTCTCGTGAGCACATCCTTTTCAAGGAACGGGCGGTGATGCGTAAGCGCGACAAGCTCGATCGGATGCGTATGTAACGAAGCCTTGTAACCGTTCCCTCTCTTCAGCATCAGCGAATGTATCGCCAGATGGGAAGCAAGTTCGGAAGTCGGTTTCACGGGATTGTCAGCGACTATTTCATAGCTGCGGCAATCGTCGCAGATGCGGATTACCGATCCGTTCTCCATAGGGAATCTGGCCAGGTCACGCATCCTCCGGTTGGTTCCCTTGCAGAAAAACCAGCAGCCTTTCAGGTTCGGGAGTTCCTGCGCCATCGGCACGACAGGAGCTATTGCAGGAAGAGATTTCAGTTCATCATCAATGTATTCGGTAACATTGACAACAATGTTTCCGCCGTTGCGCTCGGCCCATCCCTTTTCCCAGAGATAACCGGCGACTTCAGATACTTTTTCAATTTCGCGCCTCAATTCCGGGCGACTATCCAATATTGACATAATCAGAACAAATTAGGAAATACCAATGATACTCATAACTTACCTTCTAGATGTCACATCTTTCTCATATTGCTGCACCTCGGCAATGAAATCGCTGCCGACAGGAACATCATTGCGGAGACAGAACTCGTCATATACTGCATTCCAAGGAAGCGCCTTGCATTCTTCCTCCAGCGCAAGTACCTCGAAATGACGGTCTTCCATCTCATATTTGGAAATCATTGCCACCGGTTTCAGAAGTGCACGCAACATAGCCTTCTGTGCGGCACGTGAACCTGTCACGTATGCTCCTACGCGGTTCATGGCGCCATCGAAATAATCCAGGCCGTAATGAACGCGGTCAAGAGCACCTGCACGCACGATTTCCGAGAACAGTTCCATGGTATTGTCGTCCATTATGGTGACATGGTCGGAGTCCCATCTTATCGGGCGGCTTACATGCAACATCAGTTCCGGAACGAAACAAAGCAAAGCGGAAACTTTGTCCGCAGGGCTTTCCGTAGGGTGATAATGTCCAGTATCAATAGTAGGAATCTTGCCGTTCTTCGCTGCATAAGCAGTATAGAAATCATGAGAACCAACAGTAAAGCTCTCCAGACCGATACCGAAGACCTTGCCCTCGATGCAGTCCTTCATGTTGTCCTTCTTCTCGGCAAAGATTCTGTCGAGAGACTCCTTCAAGAGTGTACGATAAAGGAAATGATTGACAGACACGTCTTTACATCCATCATGCACCCACACGTTCATTATACATGGATCACCCTGTGCCTTGCCGATGACGTCAGCGATTTCACGGCACCGTTTGGTATGCTCCACCCAAAAATCGCGGATTCCCTTGTCCGGATTGGCGAGTGAAAGATTACCGCTCTTGGGATGTGAAAATGAAGTGGAATTGAAGTCCAACATGGTATTGTTATCTTTGCCCCACTCTATCCAACTCTGGAAATACTCAGGCGTAACCTCGTTACGGTCAACCACTTTGCCTTTAAAGTCACCATAAATTTCGTGAAGGTTCAATCTGTGCGTACCCGGAATAAGGCTCTTCGCCTTGAGGATGTCGGCACGAAGTTCGTCGATGTTGCGGGCTGCACCGGGATAATTTCCTGTAGCCTGAATACCTCCGGAAAGCGCACCGGCCTGCACCTCGAAGCCTTTCACGTCATCAGCCTGCCAGCAATGCATGCTGAGATGGAAATCCTGAAGCTGTCCGATTACTTTTTCGGTATCAATTCCAAATTCCGCATAGCGTTCCTTCGCGATCGCGTATGCTCCGTTTATAAGTTCAGTTTTCATAATGTGATGATTTATAGTCTGGTAATAGCTTTAGTAATCCTTAAAAAACGCTGATATGCAGCATCCCATATTTCCTTGTTTACAGGTTCGAACCGTCTCAATGAACTGTCGGAGGCAAGAGCCTTGCGCATTCCTGACATTGAATCAGCAAAACCCAAACCCACGAACTGCGCCATCAGGTTCCCGGCAGTGGTGGCTTCAGCAGGTCCGGCAATCACAGGAATCCCCAATGAATCCGCAATCATCTGATCCAGCGCGGCATTGAGCGAACCGCCCCCGATCACATGCAGACGTTCGATATCCTTTCCTGAAAGTTCCCGCAAGTGCTTGAGTACCAAGCGGTATTTCAATGCCAGCGACTCGAAGATGCAACGGATGAACTCCGCATCACCGGAAGGCGGGACCTCGCCATGCTCCGAACAATATTCCCTTATCGCTGTCGGCATGTCATCAGGATTCGCAAATGCAGGATCGTCAGGGTCAATGAAACATCTGAACGGCTCCACGCCCTCCATCATTGAAACAATCTGCGGATATGTATATTTCCGGCCTTCCTTTTCCCATGCCGCGCGGCATCTCTCCAGCAGCCACATTCCGGTGATATTTTTCAGGAACCGGATATTGCCTTCGGCCCCACCTTCATTGGTGAAATTCATTTCGAATGACTTTTCCGTGACAATCGGCGACGGCACTTCAATTCCCATCAGCGACCACGTTCCGGAACTCAAATAGGCGAAATGGTCATCAGTCGCAGGTACGGCTGCAACGGCAGACCCCGTATCGTGCCCAGCCACAGCGATTACCGGAATCTTGCCGAGTCCGGTTTCGGCAGCCACTTCGTCGGTAAGCATTCCTACAATTTCTCCCGGCATGACGATTTTTCCGAACAAATCTCTGGAAAGCCCTGCCGCTGACAGCACGTCATCATCGAAATCATGGGTTTCCGGATTCATCAGCGCCGATGTCGAAAGAATGGTGTATTCACAGACTTGATTTCCTGAAAGCATCCAGGTTATCGCATCCGGAACGAACAGCAATTTGTCAGCCGCCGACAGAGAAGAATTGCCTTCCTGCTGCATTGCATACAGCTGAAAAACGGTATTGAAATCCATTATCTGGATTCCGGTCTTCTTGTAGAGCGTCTCCTTTGGAATCTTGTGGAAGAATTTTCCAGGAACGCCACACGTATAACTGTCACGGTATGAACGCGGCTGGGACAGGAAATGGCCGTCCTTGCCGAGCAGAACGAAATCCACGCCCCATGTATCCACACCGACAGATTCTATCGTCTCTCCGGAAGCCGACGCTTTGCGGAGACCTGTCAGAATATCATGCCAAAGCCCCAGCAAATCCCAATAGTTTCGCCCATTCACCTTGATGATATTATTCTGAAACCTATGAATTTCAGACATTTGAATTCCGTCCTCGGTATATTTCCCCAGAACGACACGACCGCTGGTCGCTCCCAGATCGATTGCTACAGATGCCATTTTAGTGTTATTAATCAATCGCAAATTAAAGGGATTTCATCTTCTTCATGAATAATGATATGACATTAAAATATTGTTTTTTGATTTTATACTGGATTACGTCTATTTTTTTCGTAAATTTGAACGATGCATGAACGATCATGGACAATATTCAGAGCATAAAATATCTCCTCAGTGCCAAAAAGGACGAACAATGGGGAATCACTATCAACACTGTAGGCACTCAGACGATAGAAAAGGACTATGTCAGCTATCCGCCTGCGGAAAAACATCCGGAAGGCTTCTTTTTCAATGTAAACAAGGGAAGGATTCTGGACAGTTGGCAATTGCTTTACATCCATTCCGGAAAAGGTACGATGTATGATGAAAAAGGCAATGTCACACAGATAAATTGTGGAGAAATGATTTTGCTCCGCCCCGGGGTCTGGCATAGCTATACGCCGGACAGGGAGACAGGATGGGAAGAGTATTGGATCGGATTCAAAGGTCCCGTAATCGATGAAAGGGCGAAACTCGGCTTCTTGTCGAAGACCATATATAGGGTAGGAGTCAGCGAAGACATTGTCTCCATTTACAATGACGCGATAAAAATCGCCATACAGGAAAAGCCGTCATATCAGCAATATCTGGCAGGTACTGTCAATATGCTTCTGGGCCTTGCAGTATACCGCGACACGAACCATGACGTACCGACTGACTATGTTTCAGAAAAAATAGATACTGCCAAACACCTGATCAGAAGCCGTTTCAATGAAAATCTGGATTTGGAGGAAATCGCCAGGGACACGGGAATGAGTTATTCCTGGTTCCGGAAAAAGTTCCGGGAACTCACCGGCATCTCCCCCGCCAAATACATTCTCGGCTTGCGAATACAGGAAGCATGCAGACTGCTGTCAGAATCTGAATTCAGCATCAAGGAAATAGCATGGCGTCTGAATTTCGATGACGCTTCGTATTTTTCGGCAATGTTCCTGCGTGAGGCGGGAATGTCACCGAAAGAGTACAGAAGCAAGTTCAACGCCGGGGACAGATATACCCAGCCAAAATTGGAAAACATTTGACACAATATGAAAAATAACCTTATTTCAGCCCTAGCTATGGGGCTATTGGCGCTTTCGTCATGTTCCGTACAAACGGAACTTCCTGTTTACCTGGACGAAAGCCGCGACATTGATGAAAGAGTGGCGGATGCTCTTTCCAGAATGACAATGGAAGAAAAAGTGGCAATCCTGCATGCGCAGAGCAAATTTTCTTCACCTGGAGTACAACGTCTTGGAATCCCCGAACTCTGGTGCACCGACGGGCCTCACGGCATCCGTCCGGAAGTGAAATGGAATGAATGGGACCAGGCCGGATGGACCAATGACTCCTGCACCGCCTTCCCGGCATTGAGCTGTCTTGCAGCTACTTGGGACCGCGAAGCATCGGCATTGTACGGAAAGAGCATCGGCGAAGAGGCACGTTATCGCGAGAAAGACGTATTGCTCGGACCTGGCGTAAACATTTACAGGACACCGTATAACGGAAGAAATTTCGAGTACATGGGTGAAGATCCGTTCCTCGCCGGAGAGATGTGCGTACCTTATATTGAAGAGGTGCAGAAGAACGGAGTTGCCGTATGTCTGAAACATTATGCACTTAACGATCAGGAATGCAACCGCCACACGGCCGATGTACAGGTGGATGACAGGGCATTGTACGAAATCTACCTCCCGGCATTCAAGAAGGGCGTACAGAAAGGTGGAGCATGGTCATTGATGGCGTCCTACAACCTTTACAAAGGCCAGCATGTCTGCCATAACAAATATCTGCTGGATGACATTCTCAAAGGAGAGTGGAACTTCGACGGTGCAGTCATCAGCGACTGGGGCGGAGCGCATGATCCAGACCAGGCTGCCGCATACGGGCTTGACCTGGAGTACGGCACGTGGACAGACGGCCTGACCACCAAGGGCAAGACAAATTATGACAGCTACATGCTCGCAGATCCATATCTGGAGCGCCTCCGCGACGGCAGAGCTTCACTCAAGACATTGGACGACAAAGCGGGAAGAGTCCTGAAGCTCATTTTCCGCACTTCAATGAACTCCAAGAAGCCTTTCGGTTCGATCAATTCACCTGAGCATCTGGAAGCTGCCCGCCAGATAGGTGCAGACGGCATCGTCCTTCTCAAGAACAATGCTACAGCCACAGGTTCAAAGGTGCTTCCTGTCGACATTGCGTCAGCGAAAAAGATATTGGTAGTAGGTGAAAACGCATTGAAAATGATGACAGTGGGCGGAGGCTCATCATCATTGAAAGTAAAACACGAGGTTTCCCCTCTCGAAGGCATCATGGAGGCTGTCGGCGACAAGGCTGAGGTCATCTACGAAAGAGGCTATGCCGGCAGCACATCGAATTCCTACAACGGCGTGAGCACCGGACAGGATCTCTCGGAGACACGTTCCGAGGAACAGCTGATAGAAGATGCAGCCAAGGCCGCTGCCGAGGCTGATGTCGTGCTTTTCTTCGGCGGTCTTAACAAAGACTACCATCAGGACAGCGAAGGCGGTGACAGAACCGCCTACGGCCTTCCATATAATCAGGACAATGTCATAGAGGCGCTCGCTGCAGCCAATCCTAATCTCGCTGTCTGCATCATCAGCGGAAATGCTGTCGCAATGCCGTGGGCAGCACAGGTACCGGCTATCGTAGAGTGCTGGTATTGCGGTTCTCAGGCCGGCAATTCCATTGCTGACGTTGTTTTCGGCAAGGTAAATCCAAGCGGCAAGCTTCCGTTCACCTTCCCTGTAAAAATCGAGGACTCCCCTGCTCATGCTCTTGACGCATACACTTGCGGCCCTGACGTGAAATACAAGGAAAGCATCTATGTCGGTTACCGCTGGTTCGACACCAAGGAAATCAAGCCGTTGTTCGCTTTCGGCCATGGACTCAGCTATACGGAATTCGAATACAGCGATTTCAAGGCAAGCTCGTCAGTTTCCGCAAATGGCACATTGAAGGCATCTGTAAAGGTAAAGAACATCGGTTCCCGTGAAGGAAAAGAGGTCGTACAGCTCTACATCGGCGAGCAGTCTCCTGTCCTCGACCGTCCGGCAAAGGAACTCAAGGCCTTCGAGAAAGTGAGTCTGGCTCCAGGCGAGACCAAGACCGTCAAATTCGAGATTCCTGCATCCGATCTAGCTTATTTCAATGCAGAATCACATAGCTGGGTTCTCGATCCTGCCCACACCTTCACTGCATATTTCGCAGCAGCATCTGACGATATCAGAGGCACAGTGGAATTCCGCACGAAGTAATTCACGAAATACAACAAATAATTACGCCACGTTATGTTTTCCCATAACGTGGCGTAATTATTTGTATCAAGCTATCTGCTAGAGAACTGTCATAATAGCACCTACAAGAGCAAGGATGGCGTAGAACTCAGGAAGAGCGGCATAGATAAGGGTATTTGTCATGACGCTGTGACCCTGGCTTTCACCTACGATACCGTTTGCACAAACCTGGCCCTGACGGATTGCAGAGAAAAGGCATACGAGACCAACTGCGAGACCTACACCGAAAAGCTTCGGACCCATGACAGCGAAGTCAGGCTTGAAAACGACGAGCCAAAGAAGGAATCCTACGAATCCGTAAAGACCCTGTGTTGCAGGAAGTGCAGAGAGAATCATGTAAGTAGATGATTTCTCAGGATTCTTTTTGAGGGCGCCCTCAGCCGCATTGGCAGCAATGGTAGTTCCGTAGCTGGAACCGATACCGGCGAGGCCAAGCATGAGGCCAAGACCGAGATAACCAAGAATTTCGTTCATAGTTTTTAATTATTATTTGTCATTATTTTGTTTTCGTCAAAGGGTTGTATTTGGCACCGGCACCCTCATAACCGGAATTCTTGAAGTACTCCACAAACGTAAGACGCAGCGGATGTACAAATGCACCGAGGCAGGACATCGCCAGATTCAGTACATGGCCGAAAATCAGGATCACGATGCAGAACACCCAATTCACTACCGGAACAGGAATATCCAGAATCATCGTTCCCATGATGTTGAAAGCATTTCCGAGCATACCGCCGGCAAGACCGAGCGCATAAAGACGGATGTAGCTCAATACATCTCCGAGGAGGCCTGTAACCATGTTATAGGTATCCCAGAGGCCGGATCCGATGTTCACCAACGGATTGCGTCCAGGTGTATTGAACACGAAAATCGCAAGACCGCTGACAGCAGCAAGTGCAATGATTACCCACTTGAACGCCTCTGCGGAAAGGACTTCCGTCATGCCCAATGATATTACGACCAAACCGCCGACAATGAGCAAAGTCCATCCCCAGGTAGCGACAGTCTTGCTGAATCCGAAACGTTTGGTGAAGTTTATCGTCTTGATAATCATCGCCAGGCAGATATGGAACACACCGATTGCCACGGCAAGTACCATCTGGACAGGGAATCCGGCAATCTTGCCGTCAGGGAACCACCCGTCAACGCAAACGGCTTTCAGCCATGACGGAGCCCATGATGCCTCCAGAATGCTCATTCCGAAGAATGTTCCAAGGAACAGTCCCACGAAGAATGTCATTCCGCCGAGGAAGCCGATAAGTCTGTACATCTTTCCCAGTCCGGAATCACTCATCTTCAACTTCATGAACAACGCAATGAGCATCAGCAGGATACCATAGCCGGCATCTCCCATACACATCGCGAAGAACAGCATGAAGAAAGGTCCGAGAACAGGTGTCGGGTCGAACTCGTCATATACAGGCATGCCATACATTCCGGTCAGGACCTCGAAGTTCCTTGCAAACCAGTTGTTGTGCAGCTTGATAGGAGGATTGTCCTCCTTCGTGGCCGGAGCTGCCGTATAATATACGCCCAGTGAATCGAATGCCTTGCGGAGCTTGTCATCATCTTCAGTAGGAGCGAAACCGGTAAGAACCGTAACATAATTGTCCACGGCTTTCTCCGTAGCAGCTTCCGCGAAATAGAGATCCAGTTCACCAAGTCTCGCTTCATAATTCTTTTCAAGCTCACTTATGCTTGATTTCATATTGGCGAGCTTGCGGTTTTCTTCATCCGATTCTGCCTGGAGTTTCGCCAACGCCGCTTCCGCTTCATTCGCAGAACCGGCAGGAGCAGCGACAGGTTCAATCGGGAAACTGTATTCACCGTCCGCAGGGGCTACTGTCACGAAATAGACAGTGCTTTCTGTCGAACTGATGACCTGAAGCGGCTGGATCTCAGCCCATGAAGCATCGAAACGCTTCTTCTGACAGATATAGAACCTTACTACAAGTCCCTGCTGTTCAAGCTTATGCAAATCTTCGCTGTTGAATGCACCCCAAGGCTTCCTCGATGTCAGCTCTTTCTTGGCTGAAGCGATTTCTCCACGGAGTTCTTCAATACGCTCATCAATCTCAAGAACATCATAAGCGGAAATATGCGAGTTCACTTCAGCGCCCTGCCCGGGTTCCCCCTTGCAGCTGCCAAGTACGGCCAAAGCCTTCTTGACCTTATCCGCTTCCGCAAGCAATGCCTCTGACTTCTCATCGACAGGCTTGAGCGAACGGGTAATGTCAATGACTCCAAGGTCCTGGATCTTCGACAGGAATTCCTCCGTCTGCCCTGAAAGCAGCACAAAGGAGTATTTCGTCATTGGACTAATCATTCTGCAGCTCCTCCATAGCTTCTTCCTCTTCGTGACGGCTCTTGACAATCTTGGACGAGGCCTTGCTCAGGTTCTCCTCATCCTCCATATATCTCTTGATTTTTCTGATAGCCTCCTGATAACCGGGAATCTGCACCTTCTCGTAGAGGTTCACCTTCTGTGTGGTCTTCTTCCTCTGCCAGTCAAGGATGCGGCTCTTTTCCTGATATACTTCCGACTCGATGCCCAGACGTGTGAGTTCCTTCAGGATAGTCACGCCGTCAGCATACCATGCCGGTTTCACGAAAGCATTGAAAGGATGAATCTCATAATGGATTTCCTTCAGCTCCGGTGTCTTCACTCCGGCAAGTTTCGCTGTCACCAGATCCACATCCGTAATGGATATCAGACCCGGATCGAACTCGTTCCAGAGAGCGGCAAGATAGTCGTACATCTTCATGGAGGCATTCAGTTCCTCAATAAGCTTTTCAGAACGCTCCTTGGCCTTGCGGACTTCGAGGCGCAGGGCAGACTCCTTATTCTGTAGAGTAGGGAGCGCCTTCTGACGCATCTTCAGCTGCTTGCCGAGATTGTTCAGAGATGTCTTATTGTATTGGAATTTTATTGCCATATCAAAATTTTCAATTAATGGTCAACATTGACCTTTACGCTTTCCAGTATTTGTCGATCAATGCCTGCTTGATACCGGTCTCAGCCTTGGAGAAATACTTGCCGAAGAGTTCCCAAGCAGTGTCAAGCATCTCCTCGATGGTGATGTTGACGTCGATGGAAAGAAGTCGGGTAGCATATTCCTTGGCATATTTGAGACAACGGTGGTCGTAGTCGCTCAGGTCGAAACCGTTCTCCAGTTTCGTCTTCGCATTCTGCGCATCGGCATACAGACGCACGCTGGCATTCATCACCTGGCTATGGTCCTCACGGGTTTTCTTGCCCTGTACCAGCTGTTTCAGTCGAGACAGCGAACGGAACGGGTCAATGATGACCTTGCCGGAATCCGCATCGGCACGAAGATACAACTGCCCCTCCGTGATATAACCGGTATTGTCCGGAATAGCGTGAGTAATATCACCGTCGTTCAATGTAGTTACGGCAATGATCGTGATGGATCCGCCTGACGGCAGCTGTACGGCCTTCTCGTAAATCTTGGCGAGGTCGGAGTAAAGAGAACCAGGCATGGAGTCCTTGGAAGGAATCTGGTCCATACGGTTGGACACGATACTCAGTGCATCAGCATACAATGTCATATCCGTCAGCAGCACAAGCACTTTCTCGTTCTTGTCCACGGCGAAATACTCGGCAGCGGCCAATGTCATGTCAGGAATGAGCAGACGCTCTACAGGAGGCTCCTCAGTCGTATTGATGAAGCTGATGATCTTGTCCAATGCGCCGGCTGACTCGAAAGCGTTGCGGAAGAAGAGATAATCGTCATTGGAAAGTCCCATTCCTCCGAGGATGATCTTGTCCACATCCGCACGGAGAGCAACATCCGCCATAACCTGGTTGTAAGGCTGGTCTGCATCGGCGAAGAACGGAATCTTCTGACCGGAAACGATGGTATTGTTAAGGTCAATGCCGGCGATACCCGTAGGGATAAGCTCTGAAGGCTGACGTCTCTTGTAAGGGTTGACTGAAGGACCGCCGATTTCGCGTTCCTCACCTTCCACCTCCGGACCGCCGTCAATAGGCTTGCCGTAAGCATTGAAGAAACGTCCTGAAAGCTGGTCGCTTACCTTCAATGTCGGAGGAGCGCCGATAAATGATACTTCGGCATCGGTAGGAATTCCCTCAGTACCTGAAAAGACCTGAAGCGTAACTGCATCCCCCTTGGTCTTCACCACCTGGGCCAGACGTCCCGCAACGGTAGCAAGCTCGTCATTGGCTACACCTGAAGCCTTCAGTGAAACTGTTGCCTTGGTGATGGCATCCAGCTGTGTATATGTTCTTTGAAAAGCTTTATTTGCCATTTTCTTCCAGAAGTTTTGAAAGTTGTGAGTTATATTTTTCGAAATCTTCGCTGTGGAAGTCCGTGTAGTTCATCTGACGGAGGTCATTGATCATCTCCTTGAAGAAATTACGGCAATCCTCGAAGTTGTCGAATTCGAATTTTCTGTCGCAGATGTCCAGAATGAGGTTCAGCATATATTTCTGACGCTCAAGCGGGCAAAGGCTGTCCACAGCATCGAATGCATCCTGCTGAAGGAAGACGAAGTCCAGAAGTTCTGATTTCCAGAATGTCTCATGGTAGCTCATCGGAACACCGTCATCACCGAGAATGTTGATCTGCTCGGCAGCGTCACGTCCCTGACGGATGATGTTCTTGGCCTTGGCGACCATGTCTGCCCAGCCCTTCTCAATCTTCTCGTCCAGGAATTCGCGGATCTCCGGATATTCGAGATATTTCGAGTAAGAATCAATAGGGTTCACCGCAGGGTACCTTTTCTGGTCTGCACGGTTCTGCTCCAACGCATAGAAACATCTCGCAGCCTTCTTGGTAGATTCCGTAACAGGCTCCTTGAGGTTACCGCCGGCAGGAGATACAGTTCCGATAAATGTGACCGCACCTGTCTTTCCGTTGTTCAGCACGACCATTCCGGAACGCGCGTAGAAGTTGGAAATGATGGCAGACAGGTCCACAGGAAAAGCGTCAGCGCCAGGAAGTTCCTCCATACGGTTACTCATCTCTCTCAATGCCTGAGCCCAACGTGACGTAGAGTCGGCAAGAAGAAGGCATTTGAGACCCATTGCGCGGTAATACTCGCAGATGGTCATTGCCGTATATACGGATGCCTCACGGGCAGCGACAGGCATGTTCGAAGTATTGCAGATGATGGTGGTACGCTCCATCAGGTGGCGTCCTGTATGCGGGTCGATAAGTTCAGGGAACTCGGTAAAGATTTCCACGACCTCGTTCGCACGCTCACCGCAGGCTGCCATCACGATGACGTCGGCATCACCCTGCTTCGCAATCGCATGCTGAAGCACCGTCTTTCCGCAACCGAAAGGACCCGGGATGAAGCCCGTACCGCCTTCGGCAATAGGATTCAGCGTGTCAATGACTCTGACTCCGGTTTCCATAATCTTGTTCGGCCTAGGCTTTTCCTTGTAGCATTTGATAGCTACTTTCACAGGCCATTTCTGTACCATCGTGACAGGCACGTCTTCACCGCTTTCATCGGTAAGGACAGCTATCGTATGGTCGATATTGTATTGTCCGGCAGCGACAATGCTCTTCACGGTGTATGTTCCCTTGAATGAGAACGGAACCATGATTTTATGAGGCAGCCAGCCTTCCTTGACTTCACCGAGCCAGTCAGCGGCAACTACCTTGTCTCCCGGATTCACCATAGGGGTGAAGTCCCAGAGCTTGGTATTGTCCAATGGTGCGGTGTACTCGCCTCTCTTGAGGAATACGCCTTCCATGGTGGTAAGGTTGTTCTGAAGTCCGTCATAGACGCTTGACAGCAGTCCGGGACCGAGAGATATTTCGAGCATCTTGCCCTCGAATTCGACAGAATCCCCGTTTTTCAGGCCTCGTGTGCTTTCAAAGACCTGAACGGAAGCATTCTTGCCTTTCACCTTGATGACCTCCGCCATGAGCTTGGTCCCGCCCAAGGTGATGTAGCAAAGTTCGTTCTCTGCCACAGGTCCGTCGACCTCCACAGTGACAAGGTTCGAAACGATGCCCGTTACCTTTCCGTATGTTTTCATCTATCTAATAAATTTTATTAATATTCAAGTATTCTATCCGTAAAGATTTCAGCTGACGGCTTTGTCGGCGGCGGCACGGATACCGGTGTAGGAACCGCGCACCTCATCCACGAGACGGGCAAACATCTGTCTGCCTGTCGCGTCATCCAACTTCAGCCATCTGGATACAATATGAAGCTTCGCTATAAAACCGAGAACGGCATCAATGTCGAAATAGTCGAAAGTCGTCAACTCATCAATCTTCGACCACATCAGATCATCGATTCCACGCTCCCTGGCCAAGATATCATCCGTATTCAGCACAGCCTCCAATCTCTGCGCCTCCTCGAACTCTCCCGGAGCCTCAAGAAAGACATCAGTTCCGGCAGGACGTCTGAGCTCCCTGTTCAGATACGCTACCTTGGCATTCCGGACATTGAGGTCGAAACGGAAATACTCCTTCAGGAAAGCATCTTTGGAAGAAAGCATCTCCTGATAGAACTCCAGATTCAACTTGTCATCCTGATAACCCTCCAGCAGCTTATCTATCAGGCGATTATCCTTTTCAGAACTCAGTTCCCTGATTTCCTGCATAATAGCATCGGCGGTTCCGGCATCCGCACCTTTCCAATCAGGGCTGATGTCAGGAAGACCGGCTATCAGATACTCGTAATTCGCCATAATTCAGCAGCAGATTATTCTCCGAAAAGAAGTTTTCTGGTAGCAGGACGCAGATACTCGCTTATAAGTTCCTTGAATGTCTCATCAGTAAGGCTGATGAAATATCCGCCATCCTTGGGACCGATCGTGAATCCTCCGGAAATCTTCTTGGAGAATGAAGCATTGACCTCACCTTTAAGCATGGAAGAAAGTTCCTTCGTGATGAAAGGCTCCAGCGCTGACTTCATTGACTCAGGAAGTACAATGTCCAGATCCACAGCCTCTTCAGCATTGAACTTGGAAGCGACAGCCTTCACGATTTCCTTCACGAACTCGACATCTGAGAGCGCCTTGTCGGCAGCTGCACCTGTCATCTTGAAGACAACGAGGTTCTCGATATCCTTTCTTGTAGCCTGGATGCTCTGTGAAGCAGCCATCTTGAGGTCACCTGCCACCTTGGTCTTGTAATCGGCAGCCTGTTTCTCAGCCTTGGCAATGATTTCCTTAGCTTCTTTCTCGGCAGCCGCTACAATTTCAGCAGCATCGCTTTTAGCCTTGGCAAGAAGAACTTCGCCTTCTGCCTTACCCTTGGACAGACCCTCGTTATAGAGCTTGTCTGTCAATTCCTGTAACTTATTCTCCATATAGAGTTTCAAATTTTAATCGTTTTTAATCAAAATCAAGCAAATTTACGCATTTTGCACGTCTTTGCAAATTAAATCTTTTTATATGACCGGGAATGCAGCCTAGATATTATACCCCCACTGCTCGACAGCCTTGTGCCAATGAGCATTGACAGTGTTCACGGTCTTTTCATCGTATTGGTACTTGTTCTTCTTGAACCCTTTCTTCTCGCCGGTATATGCCGCCATCAACGGCTTGACCGCCTGGAAATCACCAAGTCCGAGTTTCGCATAAATCTCCTCTGCCTTGGCTATCGGGGCCTGCTCGAAATCCTCGAAACGGACCTCCATGAGATGTCCTTCCGGAATCAATTTCTTGTCGGCCTCATACTTGTCATAGAGTTCCACATAAGTCTCGACAATCTGCCTTTCCAGTTCAGCCTCATCTATATCCTGGAGCTGGAGAGTAGGGATCGTATTCTTGATGAAACTCATGGTAGACTTGTATACCGTATACGGATTACGTACCATATATATGAACTTCGCCTCCGGATAGAGTTCCAGCAACTCCTTCACGCGCCCGGTATGAGGAGGGTTCTTGCTGAGGAACTGCTTCTTCCCGCTGACGTGCAATGCAGTATCAATCATTGACTTCTGACAATGCTTGAACTCATTGAGCTCCTCATCTTTCAAGTCCTGCATAAGCAGATACCTGTGCCTGTATTCGGCAATATGACGCGGGAACATCCAGAAATGATAGTACGAATACGGCGTCATGTTGGTGAATGCGAACTCTTCCTCCTGCGGCTGGTCCGGATTGAGTTCCAATGAATCCGTCGGTCTGCTTTCAGGCATGACAGCCTTCATGCACCAGCGGAAAAACGGCCTTCCGCACAACATAAGATGCGGAAACACGGTCTGATATGTAGAACAATAACCGAACTGCGGGTCCTTGGAAAGGACATTGTGAATGAACGTGGTGCCGCTGCGCCAATGCCCTATGATGAACACAGGATCCTTCACGCCTTCTGCAGGAACAAGCTTGGCAGCCTTCCTGTCATTCAGTTTGTACATCGGTGTAAGAATCGCAGATACGAACTTGGACAGGCGGTATTTTCCCTTATATTTTTTATCCACCTCACTTCCGCCGTAAGTAACCTTGTTGAAAGTGTCCAGACTTGAGCCCACAAGAGTATTTACAGGCAGATTCTCGAAATTAAAGAGTCCCATCAGTATTTTAGTTTAACATTGTCAATGTGGAACATAGCCCCAGGAGAGCCTACATAAGCTCCGCCGTGACCTGAAGAAAAACGCAATATGATATGTGTAGGCTTTTCGCCCGGAGCGGCCCAACCCACTTCATGGACAGGAACCGCCTCGCCCTTGCTGTTCTTGCAATGCGGAGCATCTTCCCCTCCGGCAATGAGAGCCATATATGATTTATATTCAGGATTTTTCGTAATGTCGCCATAATGAATCTCCGCCTCATGGGCATTGATCCATTTGCCGGAAGACTTGTCATACCTTTCCCACGCGGTAGCGACTCGCTTCGCATAGACATTGCCGTCTGCATCCTCCCATCTCTTCTGAAGTATCAGGCACATTTCCGCAGCATTGGCCCCCGGGATATCCTGAACGCGGCTGAAACCGGTCATTTTCATACGTTTGCCGCCATCCGAACCTTGGTCGAACTTATAGTCATAGATTATGCTATGCGGACGCTCCGTGAACGGGATTCCCATCATCAGTTTTGCCTGAGGATTCTTCGTATCCCTCACAGGTTCAGCGATTTCCCCGAGAAATATTGTTCCGGTAGCAAGTACGGAGATATTGATAAGTCCCATCACCTTCACCCTCTCGATACGGGTTTCCAGACGGGCGGCATGACCTTTTCCGTGATATTCCGGAAAAACAGTGCAACTGCTCTTGGTAACGCCCTTGACCACGGCGAGCACGCTGGAAGTGGCCCATGGTGACACCTTCAGATTCGGAACGAACGGAGTATTGTCCTTCAGCGTATCACCGGGAGCGACCTCATAGAGATAACGGGTCTTGCCGCCTATGATAAATGACTCGTCCACCTTGCGGACAAGCCACTTTTCCATATTTCCGAAAGGAATTTCACGCACCTGCGCGAACAAGGAAGAAACGGACGCCGCCAGCGCGACGACCAGACTAAAGATAATCCTCTTCATATTTTCCGCCAGTGTTTCTGTCGGGCAATGCTACCCTCCCAATGATTTTCTCCATAATGCGTGACGCACATTCCTCCGGATTGGAATTGGTAGTATCCACGTCAATATCAGCATTTTCCGGAACATCGAACGGTGCGGAAATACCGGTAAAATTCTTGACTTCCCCCTTGCGTGCACGAGCATAGAGCCCCTTCACGTCACGGCGTTCGCACTCCTCCAGCGGAGTCGACATATACACCTCGAAGAAATCGTCCTGGCCGATGATATTGCGCGCAATCTGACGCAAGTCCTCGGTAGGAGAAACAAAAGAAGCTATCGTAATGATTCCCGTGTCATCGAAAAGTTTGCAGACTTCAGCGATACGTCTGATATTTTCCGCGCGGTCCTCTGCTGAAAAGCCGAGATTGGAATTCAGACCTGTGCGGATATTGTCGCCGTCCAGGACTTTGCAAAGAAAGCCCTTGGCTGCCAATGCCTGTTCCAATGCTGAAGCCACGGTGCTCTTACCTGATCCGGAAAGTCCGGTAAACCAAACAGTAAGACCCCTCTGTCCGATAAACGCCTCCTTGTCGGCACGAGTCTGGATCTTGTTGAAAATGGGATAAATATTTTCCATCTATAATTATAGTCTCTAAAAAACGCAGACAAAAATACGACTTTTTGACTGAAAATAAGTAACGCTGCGACATTTTGACCAACTATTTGCTGTTTTGGAAAATTTTTCCGGGGCATATCAATGTCCTGTTTCGAAAAACCGGGAATTATTCGTAAATTGCGGATTGCAAAAACAAAAACCAACAACATGATTGAAAAGAACAACGCCGAAATCCGGCAATACATCGAAGAGAACAAGGACAGATTCTTCGAGGAATTGTTTTCCCTGATGCGCATTCCATCCGTAAGCGCAAAACCCGAGCACAAACAGGACATGACCAGATGTGCTGAACGCTACGTGGAACTTCTGAAAGAAGCCGGAGCGGACGAAGCGGGAGTCTTCCCTACAGCCGGCAATCCTGTGGTTTTCGGACAGAAGATCATTGACCCGACACTCAAGACCGTCCTCGTCTACGGGCATTATGACGTTCAGCCGGCAGAGCCGCTGGAGAAATGGAATTCGGACCCTTTCGAGCCGGAAATCCATGACGGCGCCATCTGGGGACGCGGTGCGAATGATGATAAAGGCCAGACTTTCATGCACTTGAAGGCATTTGAATATCTCGTCAGAAAAGGCCTGTTGAAGCACAATGTCAAATTCATTTTCGAGGGCGAAGAGGAAGTCGGCAGCAAGAGTCTCCCGGCATGGGTGGAGGCCAACAAGGAAAGGCTGGCATGCGACGTGATCCTCGTTTCAGACACGACAATGATTTCGGACAAAGTCCCTTCCATCAACTGCGGAATGCGCGGCGTGACATATCTTCAGGTCAACGTGCAGGGCCCGGACAAGGACCTTCATTCCGGACATTATGGCGGAGCTGTCGCGAACCCTATCAACACATTGTGCGACATGATTTCGACCCTCATTGACGAGGACGGAAGAGTCACCATACCCGGATTCTACGATGATGTCGTGGAGGTTTCCGACGAGGACAGGAAAGAACTGGCAAGAGCGCCGTTCGACATTGACGAATACAAGGAAAGCATCGGCATAGACGAAGTCAAGGGAGAGAAAGGTTACACGACTTTGGAGCGCACGGCGATCAGGCCTTGCCTGGATGTGTGCGGAATCTGGGGCGGATATACCGGAGTCGGAAGCAAGACAGTGCTGCCGTCCGAGGCTCATGCTAAAATTTCCATGCGCATCGTGCCTGACCAGAAAGCGGACAAGATCATTGACCTGGCAGCGAAGCACATACTTTCCATCGCCCCGCCTTACGTGCATGTGACGGTGGATAAGATGGAGGCCGGCAACGGATTCCTTATCCCTATAACATCTTCAGCTTATCAGGCGGCATCCAAAGCAATGGCAGAAGTATATGGTATTGAGCCTGTTCCGAGCCGTGGAGGCGGCAGCATCTGCGTTCTTGCCGACATGAGGAACATTCTCGGCGCCGACCCGCTGCTCATGGGCTTCGGACTTGAAAGGGACACCATCCACTCCCCTAACGAGAGCTACCTGATCAAGCAGCTTTTCGCGGGAATCGAGTCCATCGCCCTGTTCTACGAATACTGGAAATAATCACAAACATAAATAACAATGAACGAATTGAACGAAATCATCTCGGCATTTGCCATCGAAGGCGATGTCGCAGAAATCAAACCGCTTGGAAACGGACTTATCAATGATACATATAAAGTTACCACTACTGGTGCGACACCTGACTACGTTCTGCAGAGAGTGAACAATGCGATATTCAAGGATGTCGATCTCCTGCAGCACAACATTGAAGCCGTTACCGGCCATATCCGCAAAAAACTGGAAGCTGCCGGAGAGCAGGACATTGACCGTAAGGTGTTGAAATTCATACCGGTAAAAGAAACCGGCAAGACATATCTCGAAAAGGACGGCAAATTCTGGAGAATCTCCGTGTTCATTCAGGACGCATTCACATACGAGACCGTCAACCCGGAATATTCATACTACGCAGGCAAGGCCTTCGGCAATTTCGAGGCAATGCTGGCGGACCTCGACGAGGAACTCGGTGAGACCATCCCGGACTTCCACAACATGGAACTGCGTATGAGCCAGCTCATAGAGGCTGTCAACAACGACAATTTCTGCCGCATCGACGCACCGGAGGAAGGTGACGGAAGAAAGCCGATAGAGGGCGATCCCGACCATCAGGAAGAGGTTCTGTCAATGCTGGAGGACATCGACGAGCATAGCGTGGAAATGTGCAAGGCCGAGCAGCTTCACAGAGACGGCAAACTGCCTAAACGCATCTGCCATTGTGATACGAAGGTGAACAACATGATGTTCGACAAGGACGGCAACGTTCTCTGTGTCATTGACTTGGATACTGTCATGCCGAGCTATGTATTCTCCGACTTCGGTGATTTCCTGAGGACAGCTGCGAATACTGCCGCCGAGGACGAACCTGATACAAGCAAGATCAGCTTCAACATGGACATCTTCAAGTCCTTCGCGAAGGGTTACATCGAGTCCGCCGGAGGATTCCTCACGGACATCGAGCGTGAGAACCTGCCTTACGCCGCTTGCATGTTCCCGTTCATGCAAGCCGTACGTTTCCTGGCAGATTACCTTAACGGTGACACGTATTTCAAGACCAAATACATCGACCACAACTTCGTGCGCGCACGTGCGCAAATGGCTCTGTTCCACAGTGCTATGGAGCATGCCGACGAGATGGCCGAATATATCGCTACACTATAAGCGCGACAGGAATTCCAGGGCGATATCCACGGCTTTCTGCCTGATTCCCCTTGAAAACAAATGGTCGCCACGTGGTATTATATGCAGTTCTGCCTGAGGCAGGGCTGCATTTATCTTGTCCGCCAGATTCATCTCCACGAGACGGTCCCTTTCGCCCAGCAGCACGCAAGCAGGCCCATGATAAGCGGAAATCGTCTTGAGCGTATCGAGTTCGCGGGCCGTGACGAAATACTTCTTCGACAAGCTGGAGCCCCAGACTTCAACTATTTCCGGAATATTCTCAGGATCAAATGTGACGGTTCCTACGCGTCCTGCCTTGGAATCCGCTTCCACATTCACCGCCGGAGCCAGCAGGAAAAGCCCTGCCAATGCTGACGACAATTTTCCAATGTCTCCCGCATATTCCAGCCCGTGTACCCTTCCTCCGGACAATGCAGATGCCACCAGCAGAGACACCAGACCGCCAAGCGAATGACCGCACAGGACAATGCTGCCATGACTTCCTAATTCTTCATAATGTCCTGCCGCATACTCCATAACAGAAAGCAAATCATAGACTTCCGTAAGCGGAGTCATATCCGTTATCGCGCCGCTGCTGCGTCCGTTTCCGCGAAAATCCAGCCGCAGGGTATCATATCCGCCCTCATTCAGACCTTCAGACACGTCACGAATCGGATTCAAACTTCCGCTCATCATCATGCCGTGACACATGATGACAAGCGGCTTTACAGAATCAGGAGTTTCCGCAGATGTGTAAACCGCGAAAACATCACCCGCACTTGTCGGAATCAATATTTCCTTTCTGACCATAATTACAGACCGACATTGACAATTACCCCGGCCTTGGCGATTATTCCCGGCTGAGGGATGTTGCCGTAGTCGTAGTACTTGTGATTCAGGAGGTTATTGACTTCCACATAGAAGCTGTATCCCGGACGGCAGCGCTTCACGCCTTTCGTTCCCATCGTCCATGACAGGCGGGCATCCACCAGAGAATATGGTCTATATGGTTCCAGACGTCCGGTAGACACCTTATTTTCGAAAAGCTCATAATTGCCGACGCGGTCCTGCCAGCGCCATGTGGCATTTGCGCAAAGCCCTTTCCAGATGTGGAATCCGGCTTTCACGACGGCCTTATGTTTCAGATACTCAAGCGCATATTTGGATTGGATGTCTTTTCCAAGCGCCTTGTCCTGTCGGATGTGGCTGTATGAGAGTTCCAATGTCCGGATGAAGAAATCGTCGCGGACGAGCATTGTCGGGAAATCTATTCTCGCGGAAATTTCCTGACCGAAAGTATTGATTTTCGTATAGTTGACCGATCTCCACGGTGCGTCGACCCCCTCTGACAAATCCTTGATCCAGTCTATCATGTCGCTGCCGTGATTATAGTAGACCGTAGCCACGGCATTGATCCAAGGACGAGAGAAACGAAGTCCGCCTTCCACGGACTGCATCTTTTCCGCTTTCAGATTCTTGTCCGCCGCATGGCCGCCGACCGAGTAGTAAAGTTCCGTGAAGGTCGGCATTCTCAATGATGAGTTGTATGATACGTAAACCTTCCAGTCGCCCAAGAATCTGTAACTTGCATTGACACCCGGATAGAAACGGAACTTGTCATTGTTTCCCGTATTCTTCACGGCTGCGACACCGGCCGACGCCGAAAGATTCCTGAACTCCGCACTATGCTCCAGGAAAATGCTGTAATTGGTTCGGTTCAGGCCTTTAAGATATTGGGCATCAGCACCATGCACTTTCTTGGGATTATCCAGGTCTTCACCGAGATTGGTACTGATTATGTCCTCGTTCCTCACCTCGAAACCTAGTGCCGTCTTTCCTGCGATTGTCTCTATCCAAGCATTGACATTCGCGCCCAATACGCTGGTTCTGTGGTAGTTGTATTTGACAGCGTCCGGTTTACCCCTGACGAGCTCGAACCTGTCCTCTCCCCTGTTCCAGTACAATGCCGGTTTCACTTTCACGAAGCCTCGCGTCTGAGCCTGCACCGAAGCGAAAGTCTTGAACGTGTGCTCGAACTGGTCATCAAACTTGGCACTGTAGAAAGTGTTGGAACCGAAATCCCTGGCGCTTAATCCGGCATGCCAGTCCAGGTCTGCCGCACGGCTCTTGAACGTACCATGATAAGAGGCTTTGACTGTCTGGTAGTCACTGTTCAGCCCGCCTGCAGAATTGCGGCTGAAGCCATCGGAACGCAGATATCCGGCAGAAATCTGATTCGAGACCTTGCCGGTGACCAGGCCGACACGAGCCCCGCCGTTGAAATATCCATAAGATCCGCCTTCGGCATGGGCTGATACACCGCTAGAAGCGTATTTCTTCGTCACGATATTGATGGCTCCGGTCAATGATGATGAACCGTATGCCACGCCGGCCGGGCCTGAAAGTATCTCAATGCGTTCAATATCAGTGATATCCACAGGAAGGTCGACAGCATTGTGCCCGGTCTGCGGGTCACAGATATTTATTCCGTCCAAATAAACGGCTATCTGGTCGCTGGTTCCGCCGCGCATGCTGATATCGGTCTGTGCGCCCATATCGCCGCGCTGTCTCACGTCCACACCAGCGACGAATTTCAGGACATCGTTCACGCTCACCACAGGCAGCGACGAAATCACCGTGCTGTCCATCAATGTCACGATGCGCGCACTTTTCCCCAGCACCGACGGCACTCTGCTGCCAGTCACGGATACCGAGTCCAATTTCAATGTTTTTCCAAATGAATCTGTAGTTTTCAAATCAGCCGATCTGGCTGCAAGACAGGAACTTGACAAGATTGTCAGGACAACTGCCACACGGCAGCCCAATGTTCGTTTCATAAAATTCAAACGTATATTTAAGAGTCATACACCCGCAAAGGTACGAAATAACCTCGACAATCCGAAACTTTGGGGGCATACGCAGTGCTGAAAGGATTTTTTTCGTAAATTTGGAGATAATCGGTGGCATGGCCATCGGAGATAGCAAGATAATAAATGGAGCATCTGCCATTATCCGGACAGACGCTCCTGAATCATTAGCCTTGGAGAACTCCCAAAACTCGATGATAATTAAACTTCACGGCGAAAGTAAGCAATAATTTTGAAACTGAAAATTTAAGAGACTGAAATAGATTGTTAAATTCTCATTTATGGAAGAGGTCATTTACATAAGGGACAATAAAGGAGCCGCTCCGGTGTGGTGGAACGGCTCCTATGCGGATGAGGTCGCGGATCAAAGCTGCCTGTTACCGATTACGGTAATGAGCTTTCACATAAACCTTTCTGCCATTGACCATTCTGAAATGGCCTCTGACATAAATTGGTTTCTGAGACGCTTCCTTGCACTCTGTGCAAAGGCGCTCATCAAGACTAATAATGATTTGGGAAATATTTATTCTCATAAGAGAAAACTTTTAGTTATGCTTGAGAGCCTGGAGCGGCTTTTCAAGAGTACGTCATCCGCATTAAGTCTAAAAAAAGAGCACCTGCCACCTGACAAATGCTCTATTTTTTCAAGTCTTGAAGAGCGCACTCTAAAAGTCTTAATATTTCCCTATGCAAAACTAGACATAATATTCTAATTAAACAACAGAATCGGAATTATTTTTATTGGAAAATGGAAAACATATATAATTAGTGACATAGCCGACTTTCATAGATTATAGCAATGGACGGACACTCCGATGGAGTACTAATTTATTGTTATCTTTGCGGGTCCATGCAAAAGGACAGAAATTGAAATGGGTAGTATTCGGGATAATATACGGTGGGCTTGGCAGGCTTCGGCGGGGCGGAGGGCTGCCATTGCGGTGTGCTGCGTCATGGAGGTGCTGCATATCGCGGTGTCTATGGTTTTCATATGGATAAGCAAGCATATCATTGACATTGCTACGGGCAATTCTGACGGGACGTTGGGTGCGAGCATCGTTTATCTGGTGGCATGCGTGCTGGTGCAGCAAGGACTTTCCATCGCATGTACCAGAATGGAAATCATTTATGAAATCCGGCTGAGGGGAAAATTGAGACAGCGGCTGTTCACCAAAATAATGGACAGCAGGTGGACTGGAAGGGAAAGCATGCACTCTGGCGACTTTCTGAACAGGCTTATGGAGGATGTGCAGGAAGTCAGCGAGACATTGTGCCTGACGGTGCCGCGGATTGCGGCCACGGTCGCCCAGCTTGTTCTGGCGACATTGCTGATTTCCAAAATCGACGTGAGACTTGCTGCCGTGCTGTTTTTCATTATGCCCGTGGCATTGGTCCTCAGCAAAAGTTTCTTCCTGAGACTGAGGAAGTTATCCAGAGACATAAAAGATACGGACAGCAAAGTGCAGAGCCATATACAGGAAAACATACGGCACAGGATGCTTATTTCCGCATTTGAGCAGACGGATGCGGTATCGGATACGCTTTATGGACTGCAAGAGAACCTGACACGGAAAGTTACGGCCAAGACTGACTATGCATTGTTTTCGAGGACATTGATAAGACTCGGATTTGCAGCAGGTTACGCGACGGTGCTGATTTGGGGCGCGTACGGTCTGATGAACGGGACATTGACCTTCGGTATCATGGCGGCGTTCCTGCAGCTGGTGTCGCAGATACAGCGTCCTGCCGTGGAATTCAGCCGACTCGCACCGGGATTGATAAGGACATCCGCCTCTATCGAACGGCTGTGTGAAATAGATTTTCTGCCACAAGAGGAGCATGGAGAACAGATAATGATGGCAGGATGCCCGGGAATACGCATAAGCGGGCTGGACTATTCCTACCCGGACTCCACAAGGCGCGTTTTCAGTAATTTTTCATACGATTTCACGCCTGGCAGCCGTACGGAAATCATCGGCGAAACCGGTATCGGCAAAAGCACATTGATACGGCTCATATTGGCGCAGCTCAGTCCGAACAGCGGCCGTATTACATTGTACGACAATGAGAAAGAAGTGCCGGCAGGAGCAATGACGAGATGCAATTTCATCTATGTCCCGCAGGGGAATTCCCTCATAAGCGGAACGATACGGGAAAATCTGATGCTCGGAAAACCGGACGCCACGGAAGAAGAAATGACCGGCGCCCTGTACGATGCTGCAGCTGAATTCGTCATGGAACTTCCGGATGGACTGGACACCATCTGCGGGGAATCCGGAACAGGACTCAGTGAAGGACAGGCCCAGAGAATAGCCATTGCCAGGGGTCTGCTCAGAGCTGGAGGCATCATGTTGCTGGACGAACCGACTTCCGCGCTGGACAGCAACACCGAACATACTCTCCTTGAGCGTTTGTCACGATGCTCCGGCACGAAGACGATCATCATAATAACTCACAAGGAAGCGGCGTCAGGATTCTGCACCGGGACATTGAGAATCAAGAACTAAAGCTGCTTTATACTGGGTCGGCGAGACTCCGACAATCTTCTTGAATGCCTTGGACAATGCCGATGCATCCGTAAAACCGGACAGTTGAGCAAGTTCGGACAATGATGACTTGTTGCCGGCATCCAACATTTTACGGATTTCCTCGACACGGAGAGAATTGATCCACAAATTGAAATTCATGCCGTAAACACTGTTAAGAAAATCCGAGAGGAGTCTCGGGTTCAAGCCCATCTGGTCTGCCGTGTCGCCAAGAGTAAGGCCGTCACGCATGAAATATTTGTTTTCATTCTCTTTCCATGCCGTAACAATGCTTTCGAATGATGAGGACTTCGCATTGTTCTTGACATCATTGACGATATTGACTTCTTCCTTTTTCTGCTCATTTTCAATATCTTGGGCGATGAGTTCCTGCTGATAAGTAAAGGCCGGAGACACCGCAGAGAAAAGTTTTTGCAGATTTATGAGGTCAATCACGAAGAAGCAGAAAAGGATGGTTATTACCAACATTATGATAGCACTTCCCAATTCTGAGAGCCATAACAAATTGATTCCGCCAAGAAGGAAATACACGAAGAAAGCAATACGGACGGACATCAGTTTTTTATTCCCGACAAGTTCATTTCCGGAATAATAGTTTCTGAGCATCTTATTATATCTGATAAAACTCTGGACAAGCCAAGTGCCGAGGAAACAGACATCAACGGTAATGACAAGCAGCAAAAGATAGCGCAACGTAATGGAGAATCCGGCATGTACATAACGGGTATATTCCTGCACATCTATAATCAATCCGTTTTTGACGAAGAAACCGGCATAATGGACAAATGCAATCAGCAGCACCGGCAGAAGAAGCAAAGTCTGATTTTTCTGCGTTATGCGCGGGAAGCGCATGAAATGAAGCATGGCTGACGCACACATGAACAATTGGAAAAACAGTACCAGCGGAGCCAGGAAATGATTCACCATAAGAAAATTGGTCCCTACAATCTGAAGGGCAAGAATAGCGATGAAAACCAATACTTCAAGAAATGATGCAAATGCCACATATTTCTTTACGACAAAATAATCTTTGTCAGAATCATCTGAATAGCCGAACCGTACTCCGAGAAGAATAATCCCAAGCACCAAATCAACAACCCCACAACACAAGTAGGTAAAAAATTCAAAAATTTCTTGCGTCATAACTGACAAAGTTAGACATTTTCAATGCTTATATCAAGCATTCTATTCAGAAATATTACCGCTCAATTTGTTTCTGAATTGGGATGGCGCCTCACCTTCCAACCGCTTGAATACTCGGGACATGGCTGCCAATTCACTGAATCCGGCTTTCAATGCAAGCTCTGACATTGTCATAGCAGTTCCTTTCTTCAGTTCTGCCTTCACGAAGTCAATTCTCAGCATATTGATCCAGGTATTGAAATTGACCTCATAGATGTCATTGATATAACTGGAAAGGAAACGGGGACTGATGCCCATCTGGGCGGCTGCAGAGCCCAGTGTTATACCATCCTTGAGATAAGGCTTGTCGTCCCTTCCGCTCCAGACCCTTACAATATCCTCTACATATCTTCTGTCGGCGGCATTGTCGGATTCAGCCGCAGCAGGTCTGACATCCTCACCGGATGTATTTTCGTCCATCTGCGGTCCGACGTCAGACGGTTCGTCAGACATGGAAGGAGAAAATGCAGGAGACGCCTCGATATATGTAACCTGCAAGTTCAGGACAACGATGGCGAAGGACATGTACAATATGGTGTTTACCCACATGAGCGCCATATCCACGGCCGGGTTGGAAGCTATAAAGTCAAAGGATGCCAGACCGATGTAAGTTATGACGGCAAAAATCAACAATATAGGCTTGGAACTTGAAATTTTCTGCTGCCCGGAGAAATAGTTTCCTATTATATCACGATACTTGATGATTCGGACGCACGCTGCTACCAACACTAAGATTACTTCCAGAATTATTATCGCATACAACAATGCGGATATCAACCTTGCCGGTATTGTTCCGGTAAAAGATATGTAATTCTCCATGGAACTTGTCCATCCGTTGAACTTCCAAAATGCAATGACGTATGCCGCTGAAACCAACAGAATCGGGACAGGCAGTATTATTCTGTATTTCAACACGTTGAGACGAGAATGCAGAAGTGCCAGAAAAGCAAACGACACGAGATATATCTGCACATAGAACGCTACAGGCACCACGAATTTGTCAAGCAGCAGATAATCAAAACCATTCCAGATGCACAAGAGATTTCCGGTATATTGTATCACGTCAATAGACGCACAAGTAGCCAAGAGAAGTTTCACCCGGTAAAACGACCCCTCGCCTTTGCTTTTGATTTTGACGCCGAACAGAAATATAGCAACAACCAGACTCACGACCGCGCCAAAGAAATATGTGGCTAATTCCAATAACACCATTACCACAGAAATCTTCTTCAGTTTTTCGGCCGCTAATATACGAATTTTTCCGTCTCCAAAAACGTTTATCTAAAAAATTTTAATAAAGTCGTATCAACCATAAATACTAAAAGCAACCTGAATCAGACTCCAAGTTGCTTTTCTATGAAATTTCAATTCAAATAAATGATTGTCAATTATTTGACCGCTTCGACCTCTTCCTGGGCGGCAGGTTTCGAAACATGTTCGAATTCACCTTCCTTCAGCATTTTGCAGGTTCCGTCGAAATGCGCTCCGAGCTCTACGACAAGTCTCTGTACGTGCAAATCTCCATTCACCGAACAAGTATCTTTAAGGGTCAATGTATCACGTACGAAAAGGCTTCCTGTCATTTTTCCCCAGAAATCTACATTGTCGCAGACGATATCGCCCTTGATTTCCGCTTTTTCTCCTACGACTACCCTGCCCTTGGAGAAAATCTTGCCTTCGAAAACGCCGTCAATCCTTATATCGTTAGGAGAATTGATCTCCCCCTTAATCACCGTACCGGTGGAAATCCTGCTGACTTCATTTACATTGACAACCGGCGTCTGTGTTTTATTGCTCATCGTGCAAATACACTTATTAAATCATTCAACTTCAATACTAAACAAGTCCCTTGCCGTGGCAGTTCTTGTATTTGAGTCCCGAACCGCATGGGCATGGATCATTTCTTCCTATCTTCTTCTCCACATGGACAGGCATCTTGGCCTTCGGCTGGCCGCCATTGGTGGTAAGGTCGCCGCGCTGGGTCTGCATTCTGGACATGTCCTGCTTAGGCTGCGGCTCTCTCGCCTGCTGTGCCTGATCCGGATCTCTCAAGAAGATCGCTGCACGGAAAAGGAATGAAAGCACATCCTTGTCCAGCGCCTCAAGCATTGCCGCAAAAAGATTGTAGCTCTCAAGCTTGTAGATTACGAGAGGGTCTTTCTGCTCGTATGCCGCATTCTGGACTGACTGGCGGAGATCATCAAGATCCCTGAGCTGCTGCTTCCAATGATCATCTATCTGGTAAAGGATGATGGACTTGCTCAATGTCTTCGTAAGTTCCCTTCCTTCAGTATCATAAGCCTTCTTGAGGTCGATGACGAGCTGGAGGACCTTACGGCCGTCAGTGATAGGAACGGCAATGTTCTGCCATCTCGAACCCTGTTTCTCATACACATCCTTGATGAACGGATAAACCTTGGCGATCATGGCATCCATACGTCTGCCGTAAACTTCCATCATATGGTCCGTAAGAGCCTTCTTGATATCATCCTTCTTGGCATCTGACCAGAAAGCTTCGTCAAAACCCGGATCGATGGACAGCTGCGCCATGAGATATGAAGAGAAATCATCGTAGCTCATGCCCTCGGCATTATTGACAATCACCTCGGAAGCATCGATCATCATGTTCATGACGTCAATCTCGATACGCTCTCCTGAAAGTGCATTACGTCTTCTGGAATATATCGCCTCACGCTGATAGTTCATCACATCATCATACTCCAGCAATCTCTTACGGATACCGAAGTTGTTCTCCTCGACTTTCCTCTGGGCTTTTTCAATGCTGTTCGACAACATCTTGCTTTCAAGAGCATCCTCATCGGTCATACCGAGCTTGTCCACGATGGACGCGATACGCTCGGAACCGAACAGACGCATCAGCTTGTCTTCCAGAGACACATAGAAAGTAGATGAACCAGGGTCACCCTGACGTCCGGCACGACCACGGAGCTGACGGTCGACACGACGGCTGTCATGACGCTCCGTACCGATGATTGCAAGACCTCCTGCTGCCTTCACTTCAGGAGAAAGCTTGATATCGGTTCCTCGACCTGCCATGTTGGTGGCCACGGTTACGGTACTTGACTGACCGGCCTGTGCGACAATCTCAGCCTCTCTTGCAAACTGCTTGGCATTGAGCACATTGTGAGGAATACCGCGCATCTTGAGCATACGGCTGAGGAGCTCTGATGTCTCCACGTCCGTGGTACCCACGAGCACCGGCCTTCCCTCTGCACGCAACTCAACTATCTTATTGATTACAGCTGCATATTTAGCCTTTTTGGTCTTATAGATAAGGTCATCACCATCTTTCCTGATTACAGGTCTGTTCGTCGGGATGACCACTACATCCAATTTATATATGGACCAGAACTCACCAGCCTCAGTCTCTGCCGTACCGGTCATACCGGCAAGCTTGTGATACATTCTGAAGTAGTTCTGAAGCGTAATCGTGGCAAATGTCTGTGTAGCAGCTTCTACCGCCACATTTTCCTTGGCCTCGACAGCCTGGTGGAGACCGTCGCTCCAACGTCTTCCTTCCATGATACGGCCAGTCTGCTCATCCACGATCTTCACCTTGCCGTCATCGGAAATGATATAGTCGACGTTCTTCTCGAACATTGCATAAGCCTTGAGAAGCTGGATCACGGTATGGACGCGCTCGCTCTTGAGTGCATAATCTTCCATGAGGGCATCCTTGCGGCTCTGCTTCTCTGCCGGAGATTCTTCACTTTTTTCAATGTCGGCCACCATTGAACCGACATCAGGAAGGATGAAGAAACTCGGGTCGGACACCTCGGCAGCCAACATGTCATGACCCTTGTCGGTCATATCCACGGAGTGCTGCTGCTCGTTGATCACGAAATAGAGGTCATCCGTAACCTCAGGCATGTTGCGCTCATTGTCCTGAATATAGAAATTCTCTGCTTTCTGCATGAGCTGCTTCATACCCGGCTCGCTCAAGAACTTGATAAGCGGCTGATATTTAGGGAGTCCCTTGTGGCAACGGAACAGGAGTTTGGCTCCCTCGTCCTCATTGCCGTCGGCAATAGCCTTCTTCGCCTCGTTCAATGTCTTGGTGACGAGAGCGCGCTGATTGCTGTAAAGTTTCTCGACATAAGGTCTGAAAATCTTGAACTGCTCGTCATCCTGTGACTTGGCCACCGGACCGGAAATGATGAGCGGAGTCCTGGCGTCATCGATGAGCACGGAGTCGACCTCATCGACGATTGCGAAATGATGCTTGCGCTGTACGAGGTCCTTCATGCCCGTGGCCATGTTGTCACGGAGATAGTCGAAACCGAATTCATTGTTCGTACCGAAGGTCACATCGCACTCATACGCCCTTCTGCGCGCATCGCTGTTAGGCTCATGCTTGTCAATGCAATCCACGGAAAGTCCATGGAACATGTACAGAGGTCCCATCCACTCAGAGTCTCGTTTGGAGAGGTAGTCGTTCACGGTCACCATGTGGACACCCTTTCCTGCAAGCGCATTCAGGAAAACCGGAAGCGTCGCGACGAGGGTCTTTCCTTCACCGGTAGCCATCTCGGCAATCTTTCCCTGATGGAGGACGATACCTCCGATGATCTGCACGTCATAGTGGACCATATCCCAGGTGACCTCGTTACCGCCGGCCATCCAATGGTTCTGCCACAATGCCTTGTCGCCTTCGATCTTCACGAAGTCATGGGAAGCACTGAGATTCCTGTCGAAATCATTGGCAGTAACTTCCACTATCGGATTCTGCGCAAACCTGCGCGCCGTAGACTTCATTATCGCGAAAGCGTCAGGAAGAATCTCGTTCAGAATCTTCTCAATCTCAGCATCTTCGTCCTTCACAAGCTTGTCAGACTCAGTCGCAAGAGACTCCTTCTGACTCACCGGAATATCACTTTCAAGCTGTTCCTTGATTTCGGCAATTCTCTTTTCAAACGGCTCCTCGACTTCACGGATCCGCCTCTTGAGGTCCTCGGCCTTCGCTCTCAGCTCGTCGTTCGAAAGTTTGTCAATGCTTTCGTATGCGGCAAGCACTTTTTCCAGAATAGGCTTGACCTGTTTCATGTCTCGCTCGGACTTGGTGCCGAACACTTTCTTTATTATGTCTACTAAAGCCATCGTTAATCGATTTTTATACAAACATGCAAATATAATGAAAAACGTGTGCATTATGAAATTTCCGCAAGTAAATATGTTTCGACAGGTCTAACCTATTGTAAATAAAAATGCTAACCGCTATATTAGCAAGACTAATAACTGAAATATATGCCACAAGTATCCCAGAGAGGAATCGAACTTCCAGCTTCGCCGATACGTAAGCTGACCCCGTTTGCCGACCAGGCCAAGAAACGTGGAATGAAAGTCTATCATCTGAACATCGGACAGCCTGACCTGCCGACGCCGGAAAAGGCATTGAATGCCGTAAGAAAGATAGGCAGAAAGACATTGGAATACAGCCCGAGCCAAGGCTTGAAGTCCTTGCGGGACAAATTTGCCGTCTATTACAGGAAATTCGGCATTGACCTGTCCCCGGAACAGATTATCGTTACCGCAGGCGGCTCCGAGGCGTTGCTGGCTACATTCCTGACCTGTTTCGATGAGGGAGACGAGGTAATCATCACAGAACCTGGTTATGCGAACTATCTCGGGTTTGCGAAAGCCGCCGGACTCACAGTGAAAGCAGTGACATCGCGTATCGAGGACAGGTTTGCGCTTCCGTCCGCCGAAGATTTCCGGAAAGCCATCACCCCCAAGACAAAGGCGATACTGATATGCAATCCGAACAATCCTACAGGCTACCTGTATTCTCCGGAAGAATTGTTCCAGCTGAGGGATCTGGTGAAAGAATATGACCTGTTCCTCATCGCTGACGAAGTGTACCGCGAATTCGTCTATACCGACGAACCTTACGTTTCCGCGCTGACGCTGTTCGGCATCGAGGACAATGTCATAGTAGTAGACTCTGTATCAAAGAGATACTCCGAATGCGGAATCAGAATCGGCATGGTCGTCACCCGCAATGACGCCGTGCGCGAAGCATTGATGAAGTTCTGTCAATCCAGACTCAGCCCGCCGCTTCTGGGACAAATAGCCGCAGAGGCGTCCGTAGAAGGCACCGAACTGTATTCGAAAAAATGCTTCAAGGAGTACAAGGCACGCAGAGACTTCTTTATCAAGGCATTGAACGAGATTCCGGGGGTCTACACCCCAATGCCGGAAGGCGCATTCTATACCGTGGCCAGGCTCCCGGTGAAAAATGCCGAGGATTTCTGCAAATGGTGCCTGACCGATTTCTGCTACAAGGAAAACGATGAGGGCAACGCCACGGATGACGGAAAGATCCATTTCAGCGATCCTCTGCCTGGCCCTGATGTTCCGGAGCCGGAATTCATCGGCGAAACGGTGATGATGGCACCTGCTTCAGGCTTCTACGCCACACCTGGACTGGGTCTTGATGAAGTCAGAATGGCATACGTACTGAACACCAAAGACTTGCGCAGAGCCATAATAGTCCTGCGGGCAGCATTGGAAGAATATAGGAAATCAGGAAGAGACTAACGGCTCATCAAAGATTTCAACTTGGTTACCGTGCTCTGTGAAAGGATTTTGCAAGACAATTGACTTTCCAGGGCACGGAATCTGTGACAATCCGTTCCTACCATGGAATACCATCCCTTATCCAAAATCGCTTCGGCCTTGCGTGATACGTTGTCGCCATATACACCTATTATGGACGGCAGATTCAACTGCAATTCCGCACCCATATCGACAAGACGCTTGTAGTCTTTCATCTGCATATAGCGATAGCGTTCCGGATGTGCCACCACCGGCTTGATGCCAGCTATCAGAATACTGTCAATCATGTCCCAGAAATCCATCGGAGCAGCCCAGGTAGATGTTTCCACCAGCAGTTTGCCGTCACCATGAAACAGAAAGTCTCGGGTCTCAAGCCGTTCCTTGAAAAGGTTGTCCAGCATGTTTTCAGAAGCAAGTTTGAGTTCAATGCTTCCTGTCCACGCAGACTTGAGGTTCTCGAACTTTTCACGTATATCGGCTGTCTTGTTCGGGACATCCTCCATAAAATGGGGCGTACACCAGACGGTCTTCACGCCCTCGTCTTCCATGAGAGACAATATTGACAACGCTTCTTCCTTGGTGCCGACACCGTCGTCCACACCATAGAGGATATGCGAATGATTATCCGTAAAGCCTTTCATGAGGCCTGTATCGTGCAGACTTGTCCTGCTGCTGAAAAATCCGAACATCACCTAGCTGTTGACTGAACCGGAATCAGTATTGCCATAGCCGTAGCCGTAACCGTATCGGCTGTAATTACCATACTTTCTGGCAGTAAGGTCCACGCCGTTGAGAACAAGCGACATGTTGCTGTATACCTTGCTTGCATACAAATCATTGAGGAAAGGCAATCCGCGTTTGTCGAACAGACCGGCCCTCATCACGAAGATAGTATAATCCGCGCTCTTCGCGATAATGGAGCTGTCGGCTACGATGTCGATAGGAGGACAATCCATGAAGACATAGTCGTAATGCTCTGCCAAGATATCCATCATACCGCGGAATCTCTCGGAATCGAGAAGTTCCGCAGGATTAGGAGGCAATGAGCCTACGGTCAGGACATCGAGATTCTCCCTCAAATTCTGTATTGCAGGAACCGGATCTGAAATCTTGCCGTTCAAGTATGCTGAAACTCCTGTCCTGTTCATATTCAGCTCGATGCCCAATGTTCCCTTACGCAAATCAAGGTCCACAATCAGCACTTTCGCACCCCTCAATGCCATGGTGGCGGCAATGTTCATGATTACGAATGTCTTGCCGGCATTAGGATTGAATGATGTGACCATTATCTTCTTGCAGCCATGAGACTGCGAAGTCATGAAATCGAGATTCGTTCTCATTACCCTGAATGCTTCATTGATGACATTCCTGTTGGAAGCCTCGACCACGATTCTCCTGTCATGAGAATCCGTCTCCTTCTTGCGGAACTTATCCTTCCAGCTGGTATCGCCTTCAATTTCAGGCACTTCTGCAAGGAAAGGCACTTTCAAGGAAGCAATATCGGAATGAGTCTTGACCTTATTGTCCAATTGCTTGAGCACAAAGAAGATACCGAAAGGAATACCAAGTCCGAGGAAGAGGGCTACAAGTGCTATCATCTTCTTGTTCGGAGACTCCGGGAAGTCAGAACCGTCAGGAGCCATCACAAGACGGGTATTGCCGACATTGACAAGACTTGCAATCTCGTTCTCCTCTCTCTTCTTGAGAAGGAACACATACAGTTCCTCCTTGATCTTCTGCTGACGCTCGATGGAGAGCAGCTGGAGCTCCTGTCCTGAAGTGTTGGAAATCTTCGACATGATGGCATTTTCCTCTGCATCCACTTTCTGTGCCTGGAGTTCAAGAGTCGAAATGAGGTTATCTACTGAACGGTTGATGGCCACCTTGAGAGAGGCGATGCTCTGGTTCAAGTCAGCTACCAACGGGTTTTCATTGCTGCTGTCATTGATGAGACGGTCCCTATTGAGGACAATCTGGTTATATTCTCTGATCTGCGCCTCGATGGTAGTGCTCTCAATACCTGAATTTGCAGGCAACAGCGCTCCGTCATGTGCAGGGTTGTCCAGATACTCCTTGATGAATTTCGCAATGGCAAGCTGGTTGCTTACCTCGAAAGATCTCGTCTTGAATTGCGAAGAAGCTTCCATATATGATGCAGAAAGAGACTGGATATCAGTGATTTTATGAGAAGCCTTATAATCTTTCAAGTCCTCCTCCACGCCACCGAGTTCCTTCTCGATGATGACCAGACGGTCATTGATGAAAGAAGTGGTGTTTCTTGCCGACTTATTCTTGTTTTCCACCCACTGAGTATTGTAGACATCAATGAGAGTACGGAGAACGCTTTCGGCACGCGCAGGGAACCTGTCCTTGAACGTAAGCACGAGAACGGTGGATTCCTTGCCGGACAATGAGACTGAAAGACTCTTCGTATAAGCCTTGGCCAGACGTCTGGGACTTACCCAACTGACATATATCGGTTTCGGCTTCTTCCAATCACCATAAACCATTGACGGAAGCACTACGAGCTTGCCGACAGGAGTATCCAATGTATCTCTGAGACGTCCTTCTACTGTCTCATCCAATTCATCCACATCCTTGCCGGCCACACGGAATTTCTTCAACACGAATGTGCTGTCACCGCTTTTGGCAAGTTCGAAGGAATATGCTGAAACGTGGTTATCCCCGGCCTGCAGCACGGTTACAGGAGAATTCTGGAACAATTCCCTTGAACGCAGGAACTGTTTCTCCCTGTAGGAGGTCTCAAGTCCAAGCTTCTGAATAACCGTAGACATGATGTCCGGTGAAGAGAACGCCTCGATTTCATTGTAGACATTCGACATGCCGGAAGTTCTGTAACGCGACATGCCACCGGTAAACGAAGCCAAATCCCTCAAGGTAGAGTTCTCATTACTGTCATCAATGATGACCTTCGCCGTTCTGCTGAATGTCGGCGATGTCCTATATATATAGAAGGCTGCAAAAAATACGCAGATCACCACGGAAACGGCATACCATTTCTTGTGATTCCATATCAATGCCCAGATTTCTGCCAGACTGAGGAAATCTTCTTCTCCCTGGTCATTGCCGTTGAACGGCTGTTTTTCAAGGTTTTCCATCAATATATCGTATCAGTTATTTAGAAATTGCAATAATAAGGTTGGCAATAGTCACCAGGAAAGAACCGACTGACATCCAGAAAGATGTGGATTTCAAGCTGTTCTCGTTGATCGTGGACTGTCCTGCCCTGACTTTGTTCGGCTCGACCATGACCACGTCGTTCTGTTTCAGGTAATATGAAGGCGAAGTGAACAGATCCATTGACCTGAGGTCATTGATGTAGACCGTACGCTTGCCGTTGATTTCGCGGATGACGCAGACACGGTCGCGGCGGCCATATATCGTAAGGTCTCCTGCGAGACTCAATGCTTCCAGCAAGGTAATCTTGTCACCGGTAACCGTGTAGGTTCCCGGATGTGCCACTTCACCGAGCACGGAGACCTTGAAATTCAGGAACTCCACGGAAATGACAGGGTCTTTCAGCAAATTTCTGGAAACGAGCTCTTCTTTCACCTTGTCCGCAACCTGCCATCTTGTAAGCCCTGAAACATTGATCTTGCCGACGATAGGAAAATCAATGTTGCCGTTGTTGTCCACTGAATATCCGAGGATACGGTTATATGAACCTGTCGTAGATGTCTCACCGCCGGCCTGATAGCTGACATTGGTAAGATTGAACATGGCTGACAGTTCAGGATTTCTGCTGGACACTACGATGGAAATCATATCCTTAGGCTGTACCAGGATACCTTCCTCCGGAAGCATGGTTACTGTAGTGTCTTTCTGCGCTTCCTGCAGATAATTGATGTTGCGGGATGTCTTCGAACCGCATGACGCCAGCAGCATCACAGCTGCAGCTGTCATCAATATTGATAAAAATTTGCTCTTCATATCAGATCTATTGGACTGCAAAGATATTCATTTTTTGTCGAAAAGAAGTAAATTTGTATTTATAATTGAATAAAATGGAGAATCGCAGACCTATAATATATATTTACACCGACGGTGCCTCCAGCGGCAATCCCGGTCCGGGAGGCTATGGCGTAGTGATGAAATGCTCCGGCCTGGAAAAAGAAATGAGCGGCGGATTCATACGCACCACCAACAACAGGATGGAACTTCTGGCCGTAATCAAGGGCCTGGAAGCCATAAAATGGAAAAATGCGGAAGTCGAAATCTGGAGCGACTCGTCTTATGTCGTCAAGGCGATAAATGAAGGATGGCTGCGGAAATGGGAGTCCAAAGGTTTCGTGAAGGTCAAGAATCCGGACCTCTGGAAGCGTTTCCTGATGATTTACAGGCAGCACCACGTAATATTCCATTGGCTCAAAGGACATGCCGGGCACCCGGAAAACGAAAGATGCGACGCATTGGCGGTAGATGCCGGCGCAGGAGCATTTTCCCGTGGAGAACAGCTTCCGGCAGATACCGGTTATGAAGATTCCATAGCCGGAAACCAAGGACTTTTCGAAGCATGACGACGTCAGCATTGGAAAATCAAAACAGTTTCGTAAATTTGAGAGGATAATTAAAAAGACATATTGCCATGATCAATAATAAACTCACCGTCGGGATCACACAAGGCGACGGCAACGGTATCGGTTACGAAGTCATCATCAAAGCGCTGGCTGATGCCAGGATACTGGACGGCTTCACCCCGGTAATCTACGGTTCTTCCAAGATTTTCGGTTTCTACAGGAAACAGATACATAACCTCGAACAGCTTGACACTTACGTAATCAATTCTGCGAAAGATGCCAAGGTCAAGAAAATCAACATCCTGAATTGTCTTCCTGACAATGTCTATGTGGAGCCCGGCCAGGCCACTCCCGATTCAGCGAAATCCGCCATCACAGCATTGGAAAGAGCCGTGGCTGACCTGAAAAGCGGAGACATCGACGTTCTGGTGACAGGCCCGATAAACAAGAGGGCGATGACCAATGCCGGCTTCGGATTTACAGGCCACACAGAGTATCTGAAACAGGAATTCGGCGTAAAAGACGTGACTATGTTCATGATCAGCAGCCAGTTGAAGATCGGTGTAGTCACAGGACACATTCCTCTTAAAGATGTTCCGTCCAGCATCACCGCCGAGAAAATCCTTACGAAACTCCGTCTCATGAACGCATCGCTGAAACGTGATTTCGGCATTGCATATCCTAAGATTGCAGTTCTCGGGCTTAATCCGCATTGCGGCGACGACGGACTTCTCGGCGACGAGGAAGAGACCATCATCGCACCGGCAGTCAAGGCGGCCAACGACGAAGGCATCATGGCATTCGGACCTTACTCTCCTGACGGATTCTTCGGTCTCGCGAACTACAGCAAGTTCGATGCGACATTGGCAATGTACCACGACCAGGGACTTGCCCCGTTCAAGGCACTCGACTTCGAGGACGGCGTGAATTTCACCGCCGGACTCCCGATAGTAAGGACTTCGCCGGACCACGGCACGGCATTTTCAATGGCAGGACGCGACGAGGCGGATCCTATGTCAATGATTTCCGCAATATATGCCGCAATCGACATTTACAAGCATAGAGCGGCATACGACAAGTTGGAAGCAGGAAAAATGCAGGTAAGGACACCAGAAGACAACAGACCTGAGCGCTCTGGAAGACCTCAGATTGAATAAATTGACAATGCAGACGGAACTCAAGCCGGAAATACAGTTTCTTAAAGGAGTAGGGCCGAAAAGAGCCCTTCTTCTGGAATCCGAATTGGGTATAAAGACCGTCAAAGACCTCATAAGGACATATCCGTACAAATACATTGACCGGAGTACGATCATTCCCATCGCAGATATCCGGACCGACAGCGCATACATCCAGGTGCGCGCCCGGGTCTTGTCAGCGACTGTCCTGGACAAGAGCGGCAATGCCGTAGACCCTTCCGATGCCAAGTTCAATGCCGTGAGCAGGCTGAGCGTCATGATTGCCGATGAAAGCGCACAGATGGAACTTGTCTTCTTCAAGGGCATAAAATACATGCTGGCAAAGCTCCAGCCGGGAAAGACCTTCATATTTTTCGGCAAGCCGTCATTCTACAACGGATGGATGAACATGGTGCATCCGGAAGTGGACGATGTCGTTTCCAGCCAGCCGCTGCCGGCGGGCACAATGACCGGCGTATATCCATCTACGGAGAAATTGAAAAATGCCGGCATCACCGGAAAGGTGATGAACAAAATCATGGCAGCGGCCCTGCAGAGCGTTTCCGGCACCGTCACAGAAACATTGCCCGAATATATATTGAAAGAGAAAGGGCTTGTCCCACTGGCATTTGCATTGACGAACATACATTTTCCGAAGGACATGAACGCCTTGCGGAAGGCGGAATACCGTCTGAAATTCGAGGAACTTTTCTTCCTCCAGCTTTCGCTCCTGAAACAGAAATACATCAGAAGCCGGAACGAGCACGGAATACCGATGCCGAAAGTCGGCGACGCGTTCAATATCTGTTACAATGCATTGCCGTACAGCCTGACGGGGGCGCAAAAGCGGGTGATAAAGGAGATCCGCGCCGACATGATGAGCGGCAGGCAGATGAACAGGCTGCTTCAGGGTGACGTGGGGTCAGGAAAGACTATGGTGGCTGTCCTCTCGGCGCTGATCGCATACGGAAACGGATATCAGTCCTGCATAATGGCACCGACTGAAGTGCTTGCAAGACAGCATTTTGCAAACATCCGCAAATACCTGTCCGGAACAGGTGTAGAAATAACGATATTGACCGGAACCACCAAGGCATCGGAGAGGAAGACATTGCTCGCGGACCTTGCTTCGGGGAAAACGGGAATTATCGTAGGCACGCACGCATTGATCGAAGACAATGTCGTGTTCAAGAGGCTCGGGCTGGCAATCATTGACGAGCAGCACCGGTTCGGCGTGGACCAGCGGGCGCGACTTTGGCAGAAAACGGGCACCGGCGTGCCTCCGCACATATTGGTCATGACGGCGACGCCGATTCCGAGGACATTGGCAATGACTTTGTACGGGGATCTGGACGTGTCCGTCATCGATGAAATGCCGCCGGGACGAATACCGATACAGACGGTACAGATAACCGAACGGCAGAAATTGCAGCTTTTCCATTTCATGAGGGAACAGATAGCCAAGGGGCATCAGGCCTACGTGGTCTATCCTATGATTTTCATCAATGAAAAACTGGATTACAAGAATCTGGAAAGCGGTTATGAAGAGATAGTCCAGGCATTTCCGTTTCCGCCGTACAAGGTAGCGATCGTCCACGGGCAGCAGAGCGACGAGGACAAGGCTTTCAACATGAACGCTTTCGTGGCAGGACGCGCCAACATATTGGTTTCCACCACGGTAATCGAAGTGGGAGTGGATGTGCCCAATGCCACGGTCATGGTCATTGAAAGTCCTGAAAGGTTCGGCCTCAGTCAGCTCCATCAGCTGCGCGGACGTGTCGGACGAGGGGGCGGCGCATCGTATTGCATCCTGGTTCGCGGCAACAAGCTCAGCGATGAATCAAAGAAAAGACTTGACCTTCTGTGCAAGACCGAGGACGGATTCGTATTGGCGGAAGAAGATATGAAGATGAGGGGGCCTGGAGATCTGGAGGGCACGCAGCAGAGCGGACTGCCTATCGAGCTGTCCATAGCGTCATTGGCGAAAGACGGGCAGATACTTTCGGATGCGAGAGACTACGCTTCGCATATATTGGAGCAGGACCCGGACCTGTCGCAACTGAAGAACAGGCCGCTGCTTCAGGAACTGCGCAAGGAGAAGTATTTCCGGCAGGACTACAGCAAGATAAGCTGAAACAAAACACACAGCATAATGAAAGGTTTAATCAAGACAGGCGGGATGACCGCATTGGCAATCAGCGCATTATTGGCAATGAACTGTACAAGTGAAGAAAAGTCGGCGGACTACATCGGACCGTCGCAGATCGAAATCAAGGATGGAAAAATGACTCCGGAGGCCCTTCTGGCATTCGGAAGGCTCTCGGATCCGCAACTTTCTCCGGACGGAAAACACATCCTCTACGGCGTGAGCTACACCTCGATCGAGGAGAATAGAAGCTGCCGCAATCTGTTCATAATCAATGCAGACGGGACAGAGCCACGACAGCTGACCAAGGACGGCAAGAGCATCAGCTGCGCCAGATGGATTGACGGCGGAAAAGGCATCGCCTACATCCAGGGAGGGCAGATATGGAAAACTGCATTGCGCGGAATCGACGGCAAGTCGCCTAAACTCGTGAAGAGGGTGCAGATGAGCAACGTTCCGGCAGGAATCGGCGATTTCAAACTTTCTCCGGACGAGAGCAAGGTAATGTATGTCAGCTATATACATAGCGACGTAAAGCAGCCTTCCGACACCGATCCGAAACTGGACAAAGCCACGGCGTACGTTGCGGAAGACCTGATGTACAGGCATTGGGACCACTGGGTAACCGAACTCCCACACACTTTCATTGCCGATTTCGGCGAAGGAATTTCCCCGGAAAAGAGCATTGACATACTCGCGTCAGAGGACAAGCTTTACGAGCTGCCGACGGAGCCTTTCGGAGGGATGGAGCAGCTGGATTGGAGTCCGGACGGAAAGTATATCGCATATTCCTGCAAGAAGAAGGCGGGCAAGGAATACGCTTTCAGCACGAACACCGAAATCTATATTTACAATGTCGCCGACGGTTCCTGCAATGTCATTCCCATGGGCGGCGGATATGACACCGAGCCTACGTGGAGCCCTGACGGTCAGCACATTGCATGGCTGAGTATGGCCAGGGACGGATATGAGGCCGACAAGACCAGACTGATGGTGGCCGATGTCGCCGACGGCAAGGCCGGCGCAATCCGCGACCTGACGGCCGGTTTCAAGTACAATGCTGCCGCACCTGTATGGGACGACGACTCCAGGACCATTTATTTCAATGCTCTCGCGGAGGGACTCCAAGGCATCTTCAAGGCCAATGTCGACGGCACGATCAGCCGCATAACGTCTGACACTCAGTGGTGTGACTACAATTCTCCGTTTGCTGTCCAGAAGTCTGACAAAGGCACTACCCTCCTCGCTTCATGGTGCAGCATGGACTTCCCTACCGAGCTCGTAAGTGTTTCAGCTGAAGACGGTTCTACCGTTCAGATAACCAAGGAGAACGAGCACATCCTTTCGCAGCTGGCAGACCACAAGATGGAAGCGCGCATGGTCAAGACCGTGGACGGAAAAGACATGCTGACTTGGGTGATGTACCCTCCTCAGTTCGACTCCACAAAGGTTTATCCGTCCATCCTCATCTGCCTCGGCGGTCCTCAGGGAACTATCAGCCAGTCATGGTCCTACAGATGGAACTACAGGCTCATGGCGGCACAGGGATATGTGGTGGTACTGCCTAACAGACGCGGGACCACGGCGTTCGGCCAGGAGTGGTGCGAGCAGATTTCCGGCGACTATTCAGGTCTGAACATCCAGGATTACATTTCCGCAGCGAAGGAAATGAAAGCTGAACCGTTTATCGGCAAGATGGCTGCATGCGGGGCAAGTTATGGCGGTTATTCCGTTTACTATCTCGCAGGCGTGCATGAGAATCTGTTCGATTGCTTCATCGCACATGCGGGTATCTTCGACGAGAAATACATGTACTACGAGACTGAAGAGATGTGGTTCTGCAACTGGGACAACGGCGGTATGACGGAATTCGCATACACTCCTGGACAGACAGGTCCTGCAGGTGACGGCATCACCTTCGGAGGTCTCCAACAGGCTGGTTCTCCATGGAGTTCTGCAGCGAAAGCAAAATGGCACTACACGCATTGCCCTGCAGACAATGTAACGAAATGGAACACGCCGATTCTCTGCATCCACGGCGGCATGGACTTCCGTATTCCTTATGACCAGGGCATGGCCGCATTCAACGCTGCACAGATGATGGGCGTTCCGTCCAAGCTCATAGTCTTCCCGGACGAGTGCCACTGGATTCTCAAGCCGCAGAACGCACTATTCTGGCACAGGGAATATTTCGACTGGCTGGACAAATGGTGCAAATGACAGGTATTAAAGAAAGCGCTCTGACTTGCTGAGTCAGAGCGCTTTGGTTTGGTACCCCCAAGGGGATTCGAACCTCTACCGTCAGAACCGGAATCTGAAATCCTATCCATTAGACTATGGGGGCAAAAATAAAGGAACAGGTGATTGTTCCTCTTTGCTGACACAAAGTTAATGATTATTCCGCAATAATTTTCGCTTTTCTCTAAGATTTTGATTAATTTTGCCTGTGGTAGGGCGTATTGTATCTGCTACGCAAGAAGTTAACTTGCGGAAAAGACGTTAGGTTAGAGTATTTATTAAAAAATCATATAATTAAGGTATGAAGAAAGCATATGTATTTCCAGGTCAGGGAGCACAATTCCCGGGTATGGCCAAAGAAGTATATGAGAAGAGTCAGAAGGCCAGAGAAATGTTCGAGAAGGCCAATGAGATTCTAGGATTCAAGATTACAGACATAATGTTCGAAGGAACGCCGGAGGCATTGAAGGCCACAAAGGTCACCCAGCCTGCGATTTTCCTTCATTCGGTCATTCTTACGGCATGTTATGACCAGTTCCAGCCGGACATGGTAGCAGGACACTCCCTCGGAGAGTTCTCCGCACTTGCGGCAAGCCATGCCATCACTTTCGAAGACGCGTTGAAACTCGTTGCAATAAGGGCAAAGGCTATGCAGAAATGCTGCGAGCAGGTCCCTGGCACGATGGCAGCCATCATCGGACTTGAAAACGAGCAAGTAGAAGCACTCTGCAAGTCTTGCCACGGTCTCGTAATTCCGGCGAACTACAACTGCGACGGCCAGGTCGTGATTTCAGGAGAAAAAGATTCAGTTGCGGAAGCTTGCGACAGAGCCAAGGCAGAAGGAGCCAAGAGGGCATTGCCGCTTGCAGTAAGCGGAGCCTTCCACTCGCCTCTCATGGAGCCGGCGAGAGTCGAGCTCGGAGAGGCAATAGAGGCAACGGAGTTCAAGGCACCGATCTGCCCTATTTACCAGAACTATACCGCGCAGCCTACACAGGACCCTAAACTTATAAAAGAGAATCTGCTCGCACAGCTCACAGCACCTGTAAAATGGACCCAGTCCGTAAAGAACATGCTGGCTGACGAAGCAGATTATTTTATGGAAATAGGTCCGGGCAAAGTCCTTCAGGGCCTGGTAAAGAGAATTGCAGGTTCCATTGTGACCGTAGAAGGTCTTGAGACATTGTAAAAGGCAAACTAATTACATAAACATAAACGAATATGGCAAAAGAAAAGAAATTCATCACTTGTGATGGTAATTTCGCTGCATCCCAGATCGCTTACCTTTTCAGTGAGCACGCTGCGATTTACCCTATCACACCATCTTCGACAATGGCAGAGAACATTGACGAGTGGGCGGCCCACGGAAAAAAGAACTTGTGGGGCGAAACAGTGAAAGTTACTGAAATGCAGAGTGAAGGAGGTGCTGCCGGAGCTGTTCATGGATCTCTCCAGGCCGGCGCTCTTACCACCACATATACCGCATCCCAGGGACTTCTCCTCATGATCCCTAACATGTACAAGATTGCAGGCGAGATGCTTCCGGCAGTATTCCACGTTTCAGCACGTGCGCTGGCTTCTCACGCATTGTCAATCTTCGGTGACCATCAGGACGTTATGGCTTGCCGCCAGACAGGCTTCGCAATGCTCGCTTCAGGTTCTGTACAGGAAGCTCAGGACATGGCGGCTGTAGCACACCTCTCAGCTATCAAATCCAGCATTCCTTTCCTCCATTTCTTCGACGGTTTCCGTACATCACACGAAATCCAGAAGATCGAGGCAATCGACGAGGACGATCTCAGAAGCATGGTCAGCACCAAGTCTCTTGAGAAATTCAGAGCAAGAGCTCTTACTCCGGAGTCTCCTGTAACCAGAGGTACCGCACAGAACGGTGACGTGTATTTCCAGGCAGTAGAGTCCAGAAATCAGTTCTATGATGCTGTTCCTGACGTAGTTGCACGTTACATGGGCGAGCTCGGTGAACTTACCGGCAGAAACTACCGTCCATTCGAATATTATGGAGCACCTGATGCTGAAGAAATTATCGTGGCAATGGGTTCCGTAACAGAAACCATCAAGGAGACCATCGACTATCTCGAAGCTCACGGAAGAAAATATGGTGTCGTTTCCGTTCACCTTTACAGACCTTTCTCAGAGAAGTATTTCTTCAAGGTGCTGCCTAAGAGCGTGAAGAAGATTGCCGTTCTCGACAGGACCAAGGAGCCGGGATCACTCGGAGAGCCTCTCTACCTCGACGTGAAGGCAATGTTCCAGGGAAAGGACATGGAGCCGGTCATCATCGGCGGCCGCTATGGTCTTTCTTCAAAGGACACAACCCCTGCACAGATCGTTGCCGTATTCGACAATCTTGAGCAGGCTGAACCTAAGAATGATTTCACCATCGGTATCGTAGATGACGTCACATTCAAGTCTCTCCCTATCAAGAAGGAAATCTCCATCGTGAAACCAGGCACCGCAGAGTGCAAATTCTATGGTCTCGGTTCTGACGGTACAGTAGGTGCCAACAAGAACACCATCAAGATCATCGGTAACCACACGAACAAATATTGCCAGGGTTATTTCGACTACGATTCCAAGAAATCAGGCGGTTACACCTGCTCTCACCTCAGATTCGGTGATGCGGCAATCAAGGCTCCGTACCTCGTGTCCACCCCTGACTTCGTAGCTTGCCACGTTCCTTCATATCTGCGCAAATATGACGTATTGAAGGGCATCAAGGACGGCGGCACCTTCCTTCTGAACAGCCTTTGGAATGCAGAAGAGACCGTCAAGAGACTCCCTGAATTCGTAAAAGCTACCCTCGCCAAGAAGCACATCAAGTTCTATATCATTGACGCTACCAAGATCGCATCAGAAATCGGACTCGGCGGAAGGACCAACACCATCCTCCAGTCTGCATTCTTCAAGATTACAGGCATCATTCCTTACGAGGACGCTGTAAAATATATGAAGGACGCCATCGTGAAGAGCTACGGCAAGAAGGGCGAGAAGGTTGTCAACATGAACTATGCAGCAGTAGACCGCGGCGGCGAGTATGAGCAGGTCAATGTTCCTGAAGAGTGGGCTAACATCACAGCCAAGTTCGAGAACCCTAACAAGGACCGTCTCGCACCTGAATTCGTGAAGGAAATCGCTGACGTAGTGAACTCACAGGCAGGTGACACTCTTCCTGTAAGCTCATTCATGCCTTACGTTGACGGCACAATGCCTGCCGGCACGGCCGCTTACGAAAAACGTGGCGTGGCAGTGTTCGTACCTCAGTGGCAGCCAGACAACTGTATCCAGTGCAACACTTGTGCATTTGTCTGCCCTCACGCAGCTATCCGTCCGTTCCTTCTCAACGAAGAGGAGGCAGCTGCAGCTCCTGCAGGTCTCAAACTTGCACAGGGCAAGGCAAACCTCAAGGACTACAAGTTCGCGCTTTCTGTTTCCGTTGCAGACTGTACAGGTTGCGGAAACTGCGTAGACGTATGTCCTGCCAAGGAGAAAGCACTCGTCATGGTTTCAGCTCTCGACGCACAGGCTGAGCAGGAGAACTTCGACTTCCTCAATACAAAGTTAGGTTACAAAGAAACTGTCGTAAACAAGGCACAGAGCGTGAAGAACTCACAGTTCGCACAGCCATTGTTCGAATTCTCAGGCGCTTGCGCAGGTTGCGGCGAGACTCCATACATCAAGAACATCACCCAGCTCTTCGGCGACAGAATGATGATTGCCAATGCTACCGGATGTTCTTCAATCTACGGAGCATCTTTCCCTGCATCTCCATATTGCACCAATGCTGAAGGTCACGGTCCGGCTTGGGCCAACTCCCTCTTCGAGGACTTCTGCGAGTTCGGTCTCGGTATGAAACTCGGTTCTGACCGCATAAGACAGACTATCGCAGAAATCATGACACAGGGTCTCGACTGCGACAAGGCTTCTGACGAAATCAAGGAGCTCTTCAAGCAGTGGCTTGAGAACAAGAACAATCCTGCTGTCACACGTGAGGTAGCAGACAAGCTTGTCCCTCTCATGGAGAACACTGATTGCCCTCATTGCAAGAAACTCCTCACATACAAGAAGTTCCTTGCTGCACGCAGCCAGTGGATCATCGGTGGTGACGGTGCAAGCTACGATATCGGATACGGCGGACTCGACCACGTGCTCGCTTCCGGTGAGAATGTAAACATCCTCGTACTTGATACTGAGGTTTACTCGAACACCGGCGGACAGTCATCCAAGTCAACTCCTGCAGGTGCTATCGCCAAGTTCGCGGCAAGCGGCAAGAAGATCCGCAAGAAGGATCTCGGAATGATGGCAATGAGCTATGGCTATGTATATGTGGCTCAGGTAGCTATGGGTGCAAACCCTGTTCAGTACCTGAACGCTATCAAAGAGGCTGAGGCTTATGACGGTCCATCACTCATCATCGCTTACGCACCTTGTATCAACCATGGTCTGAAGGCCGGAATGGGTCTCAGCCAGAAAGAGGAGAAACTCGCAGTCGAGTGCGGTTACTGGCACCTCTACAGGTTCAATCCTGAACTCGAAGGAACAGACAAGAATCCGTTCTCTCTCGACAGCAAGGAGCCTGACTGGAGCAAGTTCCAGGACTTCCTGAAGGGCGAGGTTCGTTTCGCATCACTCTACAAGCTCTTCCCTGACAAGGCAGATGAACTTCTCCAGAAGACAGAGGAATTCGCGAAGATCCGTCTTGAGTCTTACAAGAAACTCGCAGGCAAATAGTCTTTGCGGGTAATACATAAAAAACCCTGGGGTCAGACGGCTCCAGGGTTTTTTATTATATGAATATTTTTTACAATTCAGACAACCATGTCTTCAAGGTCTGGAAGAAAACCGGACGATAGGCTGCAATCTTGTCACCTTTGAATTCTACCGTAGTGAATCCCCAGCCATGACCGCCATACGGGAGTACATACATCTGGCATTGAACCCCATGTGCTTTCAGCTGGTCATAGTACATGAAACTGTTTTCCGGATTCACGGTCTTGTCATCAGTACTCAAGTAGAGCATTGTCGCAGGCGTATCGGAAGTCACCTGTTTTTCCATGGAGTAATGTTCCATGAGAGAGTCATATTGTGCTTTATTCTTCTCATAATCATTGACACTCAAGGATTTGTCGAGCCACTTGCCCTCCTTTCCGAGCAGGTTGTCATGGGTGCCGCGATGGGTCAATGAAAGGTCCATGGTGATTACCGGATAGATAAGAATGGAAAAATCCGGACGGGTAACCTTGTCGACATACAATGTGGAAGCGGACGCTGCAAGATGACCGCCGGCCGAGAAGCCCATTACACCAATCTGTCGGATTCCCCACTCGGCCGCATGAGCACGGCAATAACGGAATGCGTTCTGCACATCAGTAAGAGGAACTGTCCAATGACCATTCGGAAGACGATATTTCACGACACAGACTGCAATGCCCTGCTTAACGCACCAGTCAGCTACATAAGCCCCCTCATTGAAAGAGGAAACAATGGCATAACCACCGCCGGGACATACCACAATCATCTGTCCGTTAGGACGTTTCGGCAAATAAATGTCAATGCGAGCATCATCATTGATCCTGCCGATATTGCCGTTCTCCGGCATTGTCTCTTCCCCGGTAATTCCGTTGGACTCCCCCGGTCCGAGGGTGATGGCCTGTCCGTTTTCGACAATTCCCTTGTCGACATTCTGTCCTTCAGGGTAAAGTTTCAACGTCATTGACGGACGTAACTTGGTGAGCGGCTGAAAAGGTTCAGCAGCATTGGCACAAATCATCAGCGAGCCGAGAGCGGCTGCGCAGATTACAGAAATCAAGTTTTTCATTGAACTATATGGTTATAAATTATCTTTCATGGTGTTGCGGAGGAGCTGGCAGATCGTGCGGCCCTCGAACTCCGGCAGGGCATTGAAATGGACATCGAATGCGAAATCCGGGAGAAGTACGGGCATCTGGAGCAAGGTGCCGGCAGCCAGTTCGCGCCTGACGGACATTGCAGGAACAATGCCGACCAATGCCACAGAGTCGGCGACCATGGACTTGATGGTTTCAGCGGAATCTGAGACAATCGCCGTACGTGCCTGTAAATCAGGCGAAAAGAATCTGGTATAACCGCTCCAGACCGCGAATCTGTTGGAGACCGGTATGCCGGCAATGGTGGAAAAAGGCTTGACCGTAAAGGCATTGTCCTCTTCAGAAACGGCGGCATTGATCACGGAACGGTTCTGTGGAGATGCGATTACCATGGCTTCCATGACGCCTACAAGCTTGCGCTCACCTTCGAAATCCATGGTCTCCGGACTCGGCGCCACGGAAATTTCCACGTCGGCATCTTCGGGGGTGCCGAAATGCGTACCAGGGACGTCGGAATTGGTGGTGGCACGCGTTATCGCAGGATCGATATGTCTCACTTCAAATGAGAATTCAGGGTGAGATCCGGCAATACGGGCCAATGCATCAGGCAACAGATACGAGGCGACCACGTGGTCGGCGGCAATCCGTACCGGCTTTCCTCCCGTCATGCGTCCGTTTTCACCGAACATTTCGGAAGTCGCATTGTACCAATATAATATGCGCGAAGCATACTCCAGGAAAACCGCTCCGGCACTGGTAAGGGAAGCTTCACCTTTCGCCCGCAGTATAAGCGGCGTGCCGATTTCCTTTTCCAATGCATTGATATTCTGGCTGACTGCCGGCTGGCTGATGCCGATGCTCTTGGCCGCTTTGGTAAAACTTCCTGTCTCGGCGACCGCCATGAACACCTTCAGCCTGAAATCTTCGAACATATTATCTTCACTTTTTCGGAAAAACAAATTTAACATTTTTTTGCCGGATTACATTAATCTTTATAAATTGCATTGATTTTGCAGTAGTTTTTTGCTGCTACACAAGCGATTTTGAATATCAATTTAAATTATTGGATATGAGAAAATTCATTTTGATTTTCGCTGCATTGTTCACCGCTTTCGCATTTTCGGCGAATGCGCAGATGGACCAGCAGCTGCCAAATGATCCTGCCGTCCGAAAGGGAAAACTGGAAAACGGCATGACCTATTACATCATGAAGAACAGCCAGCCGGCAAACCGCGCTGAGTTTTATCTTGCCACCAATGTCGGTGCCATTCAGGAAACTCCTGACCAGGACGGACTTGCGCATTTTCTGGAGCACATGTGCTTCAACGGGACCAAGAATTTCCCGGGCAAGGCAATCCTCGACTATCTCCAGAGCATCGGTGCGTCCTTCGGAGGCAATGTCAATGCACAGACCGGCGTGGAGCAGACGACCTACATGCTGAACAACATTCCGCTTGTACGTCCTACAGTCATTGATACCTGCATCCTCATCATGCATGACTACTCGCATTTCGTAACTTGCGACCCTGCAGAAATCGATGCAGAAAGAGGTGTCATCCTGGAGGAAAGACGTACCAGAAGAAATGCCGGATGGAGAATGTCGGAGAAATCCAGACCTTATATGTACGGTGACAGCAAATATGCAACATGCTCCATCATCGGAAGCCAGGAGAATCTGGAGACCTTCAAGCCTGAAAGCCTTACGACGTTCTATCACACATGGTATCGTCCTGACCTTCAGGCACTCATCGTAGTCGGTGACATTGACCCGGACTATGTGGAGAACGTCATCAAGAGGACATTTGCCGACATTCCTGCTGCTGAGAATCCGAAACCGAAGGATGTCATCAAGATTCCGGACAATGAAAAACCGCTGATCGGCATTATCACTGACCCTGAGGCTGTAGGTACATCCGTAGAAGTTTATTGGAAGAGCGAGGCTATGCCTGAGGAATTCAACAGCACTGTAACAGGTGAATTGTCAGAGCTTCTCAAAATGCTGATTTCCAATATCATGAACGAGAGACTCGGCGACATTACAGCTTCTGCCGATGCTCCGTTTACCAGCGCAGGTTTCGGAATCGGAAACATCTGCGAGACTACTGAAGTGGTCATGGGAAGAATCAATTCTCATGAAGGCGAGGCTGTAAAGGCATTCAAGGCGTTCCTTTATGAAGTCGAGAAAATGAAGAAATACGGTTTCAGCAGCGATGAGATTTCCAGGGCGAAGGATGACCTCCTGGCTTATTTCGAAAGTGCTGCGAAGAAGGCTGACACCAGAAAGAATGAAGAGCTGGTAGAGCCTCTCATGAACAATTTCTTCGACAATTATGCTTACATGGCACCTGAGACGGAGTATGAGCTCGTAAAACAGCTGTTCAACATGATTCCTGACCAGGCAATCAACCAGACAGTTGCGCAGATCATTCCGGACAACAACATGGTCGTAATCTACAAAGCTCCTGAAAAAGAAGGACTTGAGCAGCCGACCACAGCTGATTTCCAGAATGCCATCGACGTTGTCAAGGTATCTGAAATCAAGCCTAACGAGGCGGAAAGCATTGAAAGCAACTTCCTCGATCCTGCTACATTGAAGGGCAGTGCCATCAAGTCAGAAACAGAAGGAATCTACGGAAGCACCGTATGGACACTGAAGAACGGCCTGACCGTGGTTCTCCGTCCGTCTACCGAGGAAAAAGACAAAGTCGTGTTCGACCTTTACAAGAACGGCGGCACGTCGCTCATTCCTACCGGAGATCTCAACAGCTTCGAAAGCAATGTCTGGGGCGCATTCCAGGGATTCTGCGGAATTTCCAAGTTCCCGGGCACTACCGTCAGCAAGATGCTTTCAGGCAAGAATGTAGGTGTTGAGCCTTACCTCAATGCCCTCAGACATGGCGTAAGGGGAAGCAGCACTCCGAAAGATCTCGAGACGGCATTGCAGCTTGCATACCTCTATTTCGCAGACCCTCGTTTCGACCAGGCAGAGTTCGACAAAGCTATAAACCAGCTTCGTGCGGTATTGCCGAACTTCGTTCTCCAGCCAAGCTACAAGTTCACAAAAGAGCTCCAGAAGACACTTTACGGAGACAATCCACGTAACATCGTCATCAGCGAGGAGACTCTCGACAAGGCAAATCTCGGCACAATCGAGAAGAATTACAGGATGCTTTTCAATGATGCTGCCGGCGCGACCATCAACATTTGCGGAGACTTCGACATTGAGACCATCAAACCTCTTGTTGAGAAATATCTCGGTTCCATCAAGAAGGGCAAGAAGCCTCTGAATTGGGTGGACAACAACAAGAATATGCTTCCCGGCAAGGTCACAAATGACTTCAAGGTAGACATGCAGACTCCGAAAGTAACTGTAATCGAGGTATCTGACGCCAAGCTGAAGGAGTACAGGCTTCTGGATGACGTGGCGCTTTCTGCTGCAACTTATATTCTCGACATGAGATATACCAAGTCTCTCCGCGAGGATGAGGGCGGCACATACGGCGCTTCTACCCATGGCGAGATTTCAATCCTTCCTAAACCGGAGGCTACACTTCAGGTTTACTTCGACACCAAGCCGGTTGCAGCCGACAAGCTCGTGGAATTGAGCATCGAAGGTCTGAATTCTCTCGCAAAGGACGGTCCTACTGCAGAAGAGTTCGACATGACAGTCAAGAATCTTGAGAAGAATATCCCTGAGTCCAGAATTTCCAATGAATACTGGCTCGGAGCCCTCAGATTTGCCAATACTTACGGCATTGACTATGACAAGGAGTATGAGAATTGCATCAAGAATCTGAAACCTGCTGATATCCAGAATATTCTGAACGAGATTCTGGCATCCGGCATTGCCAAGACCGTAATCATGCGTCCTGACGCTGCTGCCGAGGCAGAATAAGGCAGCTTGATATATTGAGTAACTCCCGGGCTTGATGGTCCGGGAGTTTTTTATTTTTCAATGCTTACTTGGATTCTTCTATCAGGTAAAAACAGGAAGTCGTGAACCAGTTGCGCAGATACGGTATGTGGGCAAGGGGCTTCCACAAACGGTGCGGAGTGAGGTTGAACTTGGTCTTGTAATGAGGGCTGAAGAACCAGAAAATGCGGTCTTTTATCTCATATCCATGCCCGGCACACAATTTTTCGAATTTTTCCGGAGTCATGCGTGACCGCTTGATACTCAGCAGTTCATCAATCTTGTCTTTCTGTTCTCCGAACATTTTAAGCCACGCCTTATACATGAAAACAGGCAGCACGTGCATGAACGGGACCTTGGAGCAGACCTTGCTCCGGCAAATCTGCTGGTGTCCGCCGAAAGGCATTTGCCATGCAGGAAAGGCGAAAAAGATGATGCCGTCCGGTTTCAGATACATTTTCAGCCTCTCGAAAAATGCGTCTTTCCCTTCAGGTTCAATATGTTCAATGACATCGTGTATGAGAATGATGTCGAAGAGTCCGTCTTTCTCGAAAGGATTGGTTTTAAGGAAGTCCGCGCAGGCAAACTCCCCTTCCGTTTCGAGTGTGGCGAAAAATTTCCTGGCATTGTCAATTTTGCCTGCTGCGAGATCCAGTCCGGCGACCTTGCATCCTGCCTGCGCGAAAGGCAGGAGATTTCCGCCTTCGCCGCATCCGATTTCCAGGACTTTACAGCCGGGGCCAATGTTCTTGTACGGTTTCAGATAATCAATGTAGAATTCTTCCGACGTCTTGGCCAGTTCATCGAAATACCTCTTTCTGTCTATGTGTCTATTCTGCATTTTATTCTAGTTATTCTTCTCTCATGTATTCGCCCGGGGTCTTGCCTGTGGACAATCTGAAAAACCTGGTAAAGAACGAATGGTTCTGGAAACCAAGGGTTTCCGATACTTCTTTTATGGAGTATTTTCCGGAAATAAGTAGGCTTTTGGCATCCAGAAGTACATATTCCCTTATCAGTTCCAGTGGTTTGTGACCGCTGGCTTTTTTCACAAGACGTGAAAAATGCTTTTCGGAAATGCATTGCCTCCGGGCATAGAATCCCACCGTCCTGTCCTTTCTGGAAAAATTATGGATATCGTTCTGAAAGCGTGTGAGGACTTCCCTCTCGCGCGAGTACACTGCCGGTTCCGCTTCTCGTTCCGCGTCCGTAAGCATTGGCTCGGAATCATTGACAGTCATCATGCTGCGCCACTTGAGCAGCAGGCTGGCGAATATGTAGGTGAATCCCGAGAGGATGCCGTCGGCGGTGTTGGTGTCGGAGTTCTTCACGATGAATTTCAGGGATTGGCAGAGGCGGTCGTAGTTGTCGGCTTCATCGGTCGGGATGCTGACGAGGGCCGGTTCCTGGTTGTGGAGAAGCCATTGACGCAGGCTTCGACCGTGCGGTCCGCGCATTTCCGACATGATATATTCAGAGTTGATGGCGACGATTATCACCTTGGTATCTTCCAGCAGTTCAATATTTTCCAATATTTGGCCACCGAAAATGACAAGTATTCCCCCTGCTTCCAGGACATAGTCCTTCTGCTGGATTCGGATGGTTATGCGGCCTTGACGGCAAAAGACGCTGATAGTGAGCGTGACTTTCAATGGAAATCTGAGACGAGGAACTAATGGTTTGTCATTCTGCAGTGGTGTCCCGTCCTGAAATTCGAGGTTTTCCATGATGCAGAATTTGTCTTCAATCCAAGTTTTGGAGAGGCGTCCTTTCAGATACGTCCCTCCTATGGCATCCATTATGTCTTCTTTCTCCATATCCGTATGGGTTACAGCGCGTAAAGTTACCTATATTACATAAAATTCGCAAGTTGGACGTATTTTTGGTATTTACGCGTCGGTTTTGGAATATCCATCCTCACTTTTTTGTCACAAAAGTCTCATACATTGTGCCTACATTTGCAGCCAAATTTGAAAATCATGATTTTTAGAAGGCACAGCAATTCGTTCAGGGAATCTTACATCGACACTCTCGGTAAACTTTATGAGTATTCGACGCGCAGGTATGCGAAGAATCGGATGTCGAAAGTCATTGATACTGAGCACGAATATACATACGAGCAGTTCAGGCGGACATGCGAGATGCTGTCGAAGAGGCTAACGCAATTCGGAATCGGGGCGTCTGACAAGGTGGCAATCCTGGCGCAGAACATGCCGGAGTGGACTGTCGCATTTTTCTCGACCGTTCCGTTCGGGCGCATTGCCATTCCGATTCTTCCGGAATCGTCTGCCAATGAGGTCACAAACATCCTGAACCATTCTGAGTCCAAGGTGCTTTTCGTTTCGAAGAAGCTTCTGCCGAACGTCACGCAGGAATGCATTGACAAACTTACGCTGGTCATCGATATCGAGACTTTCGAGGAAATCAAGAAGGATGACAGCAAGTTCCGTTGTGACGGGAAGGTGGCAATGCCGATGCCGGATGATATCGCCACAATCATCTATACATCAGGCACTACGGGCAATGCCAAGGGCGTGGTCCTGAGCCACAGGAATCTCTCTTCCTGCGTAATTTCCTGCTGGCATTCGCAGCACAGGACGGAGAAGGACCGCTGGCTGTCGATTCTCCCGATGTCACATACATTGGAACTTACTCTGGGTGTATTATATCCGATGTTCGTGGGCGCCAGCGTATATTATATGTCGAAGCCGCCTGTCCCAGCCCTGCTGCTGAAGGCAATGCAGGTGGTCAAACCGACGACAATCCTTTCCGTGCCGCTGATCATAGAGAAGATTTACAGGAACAGTATCGTGCCGACAATACGAAAAAGCCGGATGCTGAGCTGGATGGACAAGAACATGAACTGGCTGATGTGCAAAGTCATTGGCCTGAAACTGAAGAAGACTTTCGGCGGCCATTTGTCGTTCTTCGGCATCGGCGGCGCGAAGCTGGACATTGAGGTGGAGCGTTTCCTCCTGAAGGCGGGTTTCCCGTATGCGGTCGGTTATGGATTGACGGAGACTTCGCCGTTGCTGAGTTTCACGGTCGGGCGGAGCAGATTCCCGGGTTCCATCGGTGTTCCGGTCCGCAATGTGGAGTTGCGGCTTGACAATATCAATCCGGAAACCGGTGAGGGTGAGATAGTTGCGAAGGGACCGAATGTCATGCTCGGTTATTACAAGGATCCGGAGCGTACCCGCAAGGCGTTCACGAAGGATGGCTGGTTCCGGACCAATGACCTGGCGTGTCTGGACGAGAAGGGACGTTATTTCATCAAAGGGCGTCTGAGCAACATGATTCTCGGGGCTTCGGGTGAGAATATCTACCCAGAGGAGATCGAGCAGGTCATCAACAACATCGATGACGTGAACGAGTCCATCATCATTCCGCGCGACGGCAAGCTGGTGGCGCTGGTAACGTTCAATGAGAATACCATCGACTGGAACCAGGAGGGCGAGGATGAGTTCTTCCGCAAGATCGAGGAGTACAAGTCAATGATTCTGAACATCGTAAACAAGAATGTGAACCGCACGTCGAAGGTGAGCGCCGTCCAGATTCTGCGAGAGCCGTTCGAGAAGACCGCCACCCGCAAGATCCGCCGTTTCAAGTATTTCGATGTGAAAGGGATATAGTGGTTTTGTCATTTTATTGACAAATTGACAGGGATGGACATTTGGGGAGCCGGCTGGAAAATTGGCACGTAAGTTGCACGCTCTCAAGTAACAACGGCTTGATGAGGCTGTTGTGAAGAGAATGTTTTTAATTTATAATAATTATGATTACCGAGAAATTACAAAAGGCGGTCAATGATCAGATTACCGCTGAGTTGTGGTCTTCAAATCTGTATCTCCAGATGGCTTTCTACTTTGAGAAAGAAGGTTGGGAGGGTTTTGCACATTGGATGCACAAACAGTCTGATGAAGAACGTAATCATGCAATAATGCTTGCCAACTATCTTGCAAAACGTGGCGGCGAGGCCAAAGTGAATATGGTCGATGTCGTTCCGACCGGTTGGGGCAGCGTGAAAGAGGTCTTTGCCAATGTCGCTGAGCATGAGCGTCACGTGTCAAGGCTTATAGATGATCTCGTAGACGTGGCTTCTGCAGAGAAAGACAAGGCTACCCAGGATTTCCTTTGGGGATTCGTCCGTGAGCAGGTAGAGGAAGAAGCTACTGTTAACGCTATCGTGAACAAGATTGAAAGGTGCGGTGACAGCGGATTGATTTTCCTGGATTCCGAACTTGCGAAAAGGTAGACATTGACTTGTTTTTATGAGTTGTCGAAACTTTCTGGTGAGCATTGTCACATTGCTCTTCATGTTAACCCCGGCTGCCGGACAGACGGGGCTTTATTCGTATAAGGGAGGTTATTTTCTCCGGAACGGCTCGCATTGGGAAGAATATCGTCCTGACAGCAAGATAGGTGTCTGGGCGACATACGAGCAGTATAACGAAGAGAGCAACTTCTTCAATATCAAGAATTCCAGCTGCTGCGTGAGTGTGCCGAAAAACACTTCATGCAACTTTTTCTATGCCCTGCCGGGCGGCGAATGGAGCGAGATCTACACTACGAGTGAAATCTACGATTACATGCCGAGCGACGCGCGGGACATCTATTGTTACAAAGGCGGGTATTTCGTACGGGACGGCCTGGATTGGTATGAGTATCGGCCGGGCGACAAACATGAAGTGTGGAATTCTTACAAGCAGGTAAATAGTGATTTGAATTTCATATACCTGACCAGCGGGAACGGCGATTTCCATATCGGAATTCCGAAGTCGGAATCAGCTGGTAGCATATACATGAAGAAGGGCGATGGGGACTGGACTGCAATTTACACATTGACAGGGATTTATGATTGCGGCAAGGGATATGGGTATTCCATTCCTTTCGGGAAGCAGCATTCCGGGGATTCGGCTGACAGCCTGTCAATATATACGCGTGTAAACATTGACAACAACGGTACTTGCCAGGTGCGGTATTCAGACAAGAGTTATCCGTTCAAGTATTCCTCCGAGAGCCTGTATGAAGCCTCGTATGGAGATATCGGCTCAATGTTTTTCATGATGCTCGCAGGCTACACCGGTGACACCAAGGGATTCGTCCTGTATCGGGACAATGACAACAAAGATGAAGTCTTGTCATATACCAGCACGTCCGGCATAACCGTATGCACCGTCACCGATGTTCCCGGACTCGGAACGATGGAGTTCAGGGACTGCCTTGACGAATTGCCCGGCGAACAGATTCACGAAAAGATAGCTAATCTGGAGTTTTGAATTGCCTGATGATGTGACATTGGTCCGTGCTGGCTTGGGCGTTTGACGCGCCCCGCCGGGGGTGGAGCCTCTGGAGGTTCGCTTCGCTCATCCCGTCAGGCTAGCGCCTGACACCCATTCACAAGGTCATGGGTGACCATGCCTCCAGAGGCTCCACCCCCGGCGGGGCTTTCCTGTCACAGGGTTCATTATGTGTAATCTATTTTGTACCGCGAAAACGTTTTAGACAGTACAGAGGGTGCATGCTGGGGCATTTTGTTCCAAAAAAAACGTTTTAACCTGCACCAAATGTGTGTCCTGCACTGTTCCCTCTACATCATCCCTTACGTTTCGCCCCAGCCACGTCCCGTGCGTATTAAAACGTTTTCCACACACGTCGTGGTGAAAAAATGTCATGTCGTGCGTAAAATGGCCGGATTCACTCACGACAGGACGAATATTGTAGGGCTTTGTTCCGAGAAACGTTGTAGGCGGTACGGAATTCCAAGTGCTGACAATTACTGGATACAGCTGGTGTGGAGCATAAATTATTAACTGTTAAACAGTTAGCCATTTTCAGAGTTAGATGAACGGCAACTCTGAAAATGGCTAATCCGTTATAAAACAGAGGTTTATGCTCCACATGTTGCATCCGTTTCCGGTTGTCTGGCCCCATCATTATTCGCTGCGCGATACGCCCGGGGTGTCATGCCGACAGTTTCCTGGAATACGGAGCAGAAATACTCCGAGGTTTTGAAACCGCTGTCTACGGCTACGTTCTTTATCGGCAATGAGGTATTGCGCAGCAGGTACATTGACATATGGATACGCAATTGCTGGAGATATTGGGCGGGCGCCATTCCGGTGTTCTTGCGGAACATGCGGCGGAGCCAGGTGTAGCTCATTCCCCTTTCGGCGGCAAGAGCCGGGACGTCTATCGGCTCGGAGAGATGGTCTGCCATATATTTTTTCACATAGTTGATGGCGGCATCGAGCTTGTCATCCGTCTTGTCCCGTGTGGTGAGATTGTAGTTCACCAATGCAAGCATGTGGATCACGACAGCCTGCAGAATCGACATCGTCTGAGAACATTGGCGTTCCGAATAGAAGAGAGCCTGTTCGAAAAGGTCCACGAGGGTGGCAGACATTCCCAATTCTATCGGGCCTTTCCTTTCACCGAAAAAGCGTTCGATTTCACGGCGGAACGTGGGTCCGTTGAACCCTATATAATATTCTGTCCAGCCTGTATCCCTGTTAGGGTGATAAGAATGCCAATATCCCGGGCGGAGCAGGAACAACGTACCGGGAGTAACTATCCTGGAACTTTCATTGTCCTCGAAAACGCCGGTACCGCCGGTAATGTAGACCAGCTGGAATTCAGCCAACTGCCTTCCGTCATTGAAGCTGTAGCGCTTGGGTATGACACGGGCAGGATATTCCTGCCGAGGTCCGACATCCTGATAGCCGATGGAAGAAATCAAGTCTTCCGTTTCATTTGAGGTCGTTTCGAACGAAAGCAGCGAAAATCTGCTGGTATGCTTGCCGCTATCCTGTATCATATTCTTATAGTTTTAATAGTATTAGTGTCAAAAATCCAATTTAATAATGTTAGGCCACTATGTTGATTGCTCGAAAATTTATGTAAATTTAATGTAGGAAAAGAAAGAGAGATTTTTCGCGAATGTGCCACGTTAGTGTCTCGCCACCATTTCAAATCTCCGTGCACGGGAACGGCAAAAATCTCCTTCATCCTTTATAAAGTTAAGCAAAAAAATGTGATTTTATGACACTGAAGTGTCAGAAAACGTAATTAATAACACGGAAAGCAAATGAAAAACCGAATTGCAGCAATCCTGGCGACAGCCATCGCGCTAGTTTCCTGCGCGCAAGGGACCAAAACTCCTGACTATTATGTCTGTGCCTACATCTGGCCGTCATGCCACGACGACTCTCTAGCCCACGAACTTATCTGGCCCGGCGGACAAGGCGAATGGGAAATCATCAATGCCGGAACTCCGAGATTCCCGGGGCATTACCAACCGCGCGAGCCGCTGTGGAAAGGCGACCAGGATGATGATCCGGAAGTAGTGGAAAAATGGATAAACACAGCTCTCAAATATGGAGTCAACACCTTCATATATGACTGGTACTGGTTCCACAAGTATCCGTTCCTCGAAGAAGCGCTGGACAACGGCTTCCTGAAGGCACCGTCCAACGAGAAGATGAACTTCTATATAATGTATGCGAATCATGAGGTGACGAATTATTGGAATCCGCATATCAACTCCGACACCGAGACATTGACATTCGATCCGAGAATCGATTGGGAGCAATGGAAAATAATCGTGGACAGGGTCATCAGCCAGTATTTCCATCGCCCGAACTACGTGAAAATTGACGGGTGTCCGGTTTTCAGCATCTGGAGCCTGGATTATTTCATGGAAAGCTTCGGTTCATTGGAAGAGGCAGGAAAGGCTATGGATTATTTCCACGGGAAGGTAAAAGAAGCCGGATTCCCGGATGTCCATATCCAACTATGCGGAGGAATATGGCCACGCGGAAAGGAGGAAACTCAGCGCATCAAGGACCAGATAAAGAGGTTCGGCATTTCTTCGACGGCCGCTTACAATATGGGCGGCATGGAGCCTGACTATATCCGTCACGGAATGAAGGCAATAGGTTTCAGGGAGCGTTGGTACAAGGAATTCGGAATTCCGCTGTTCCCTACGGCATCAGTAGGCTGGGATAACACGCCACGCTATCCGGAAAAAGGAGAAAAGGACATTACCCGATACAATCATTCACCGGAGCCTTCGCTTCTTTCGTACAAACCGCAAAGGAATGGGCTGACGACCATGCTGACACCCAACCTAAGTTCGTGATGCTCAACGCATGGAATGAATATGTCGAGGGCAGTTACCTTCTTCCGGACCGTTACTGGGGCTTCCGTTTCCTCGAAGCGGTAAAGGATGTGTTCGACGGAAAATATGACAAGCCAGAGACATCGTGCCGCAAAGCCAAATAAATAAATATAATGAACTAATAATCAATGATATGAAGAGATATCACCTAATCATTCCATGGATTATCGCCCTCGTGCTCCAATCGTGTACGGGAGACAATCTGGAGCAGAGAATCTCGTCCTTGGAAGAGCGAATCAGCGCATTGGAATCAGTCTATGGAGAAATAAACGACAATGCCACCGCACTGAACACTCTCTACAAGGAGAATCTTCTGATACTTCAATATGATGAACGGACGGAGAACGGCAACATTGTAGGATACGACCTGAAACTGTCTGACGGCAGCACCATCAGCATCACGTTCGGAAAGAACTTGGAAGGCACTGCCCCGATGATAGGAGTGGACGAATCAGGAAAATGGTCAGTCTCTTTCGACGGAGGCGAGACATTTTCCGAGATAAAAGGTGCAGCCAGTCCGTGGAGCACAGATGGAAAATCCCCTGTCGTCAGCATTGACAAATATGGTTTCTGGCAGATTTCGATTGACGAGGGCAAGACTTGGCAGAGAATCATTGATGCCAAGGGCGACCCGATAAGTGCCGTGGACGGCAAATCACTTGCTCCCGCATCGTATTGTTTCTTCGACAGAGTGGTTCACAACAAGGAAACCGGGAACATGAACATCACCCTGGTAACCGGTGAGACGTTCTCCATTCCTTTGGAGTCTGAGGCCTCGATAGAATTGAAATACTACGATGAAAAGGACGGCGCCTGGGTCTATGGAGACCGTTTGAATGAGTTCCCTGCAGAAATCAAGGGTATCGGAGACATGACATTCCTCAACGTGCCGGACGGATGGAATTTCCGGATGGAGAAGGACAAGCTCGTAGTGGAAGCTCCAAAGGACGGCGTTACAGGAGAATACACTGTCAATCTTTTGGCTTCGACTCTTTCCGGCGAGGCCAAGACATTCAAGTTCAAATTCAAGTATGAAAAAGACCTGATTCTTTTCGACGACTTTATCGGGAATGATATCGACTATAGATGGTGGGTGCGTTATAAGAGCGGCAGCGTGACATCTGACTGGAACACTTATCAGAAAGGCGATCCGGCACAATCTGTAGTAGAGGACGGACTTCTCAAACTATACGCCCACGTTGACGGTGATTCATACAAGACAGGTGCAATCTGGACAAAGGACAAGCTTACATACAAACCGCCTTTCCGCCTGGATTGCAGGGCACGTTTCACGCAAATGGGAACGGGCATATGGTATGCAATCTGGGCAGCTCCTGATGCAGGATACCTTTATGGTGAAATAGATGTTTGCGAAAAACTAAATTTCGGAACGACAACATACCACACATGCCACACGCAATACACATTGAACACCGCGGCAATAAACCAGAAAAAGGAAACTTATGTGAATGAAGCCGGAGAGACGGTATCGAATTATAACCAAGGCATTGCTCAGGATGCGATGGCTCCGGGTGTATTCAATGTCTTTTCAGTCGAGATTACGGACGAACAGATCGTCTGGTATGTCAATGATACACCGGTCCATGTTTACAAGCACTTTGTCCATACTGCGGATGACCCTCTTTACTCGCAGTTGAAGCCACAGGAGCAGGAATGGTATTTCAAGAACTGGACATTCATGGAACAAGATTACAATACACTTCTCGACATTGCCGTAGGCGGACAATTTGTCGGCGGCATCGTCAAGAAAGAAGAATTCCCCGGACAGTTCGATATAGACTGGATTAAAGTCAAACAATTGTAATACAAAACATCAGCATAATGAAAACGAATCACAAATTAATAACTATAGCAGCCTCCTTTTTGGCAATGGTCGCTTGTGGCAACATTGACGACCTCGAGGACAGGGTAGACAAAATAGAAAACAGGGTTTCCGCATTGGAAAAAGTGGCTGAGGCAATCAACGGCAACGTCCAGGCCCTTCAGGCCATTGCATCAGGTCAGGCGATAAACAGCGTGGAAGAGAAAGATGGCGCATATGTTCTCAATCTTTCCAATGGCAAGACCATCACACTCCAGCAAGGCAATATCGGCGTAGGCAAAGCTCCATTGATGTCTGTCGACAAGGACGGATATTGGATGGTGGACTACCAGGACGGAAAAGGAGCTGTTTATCTGACAGATGATGAAGGGCAGAAAATCGTCGCCGTAGGACAAAACGGCGTCACGCCAATGTTCGGCGTCAGCGAGGATGGTTATTGGACAGTAAGTTACAATGGCGGTTCAAGCTTCGCTCCTGTTCTCGACGTAAAAGGAGAAAAGGTAAAGGCTGTTGCAGGCAGCAGCACGGAAGATTCTTATTTCGCAGGAGTGGAATATGACAATGAATCCCTTGTGCTCACTCTCAAGAACGGAGAGCAGTACAAAGTCCCTGTCGTCGGCGGATTTCTATGCAAGATCAATGGCGCTTCAGACGAAGAAGTTTTCCGCAAAGGAGAGAAAAAGACATTCTCCGTCGAGCAGAAAGGAATAGCCTCTACCATAATAACGGTGCCAAAGGGCTGGGAAGCATATCTCACAAGTTCAGTCCTGTCAATCCAGGCTCCTGCCGACGTGGCTACTAAGGCTGCGCTCGCAGACACCCGTACCGACGTCTCTGTAGTCGCCATTTCGGAAGCCGGACACATAGCTATCGCCAAAGTACGCGTAAAAGTAGACGGATCAGTTTCCGTTTATGACCCGGCTGCGAGTGTAGCTCTGGTCGAAGCGACAGTAAGCACGCTCAAGTTCAATGTCACGACAGAAAACGCTGCTTCATGGTACTGGATGGTCCGCAAGAGCGGTGAAGCCGCACCTGGAGTAAGCGAACTCATTTCCGACGGGACTAAAGGTTCCGATGCCGTGGTGACTGTAGAAGGCCTTATGGGACAGACGGAATATGTAATGTACGTACTTCCATGTGGCGACGTGAACAATGGTCCGATTGCCGCATTCAAAGCGACAACTGCCGACTATTCCAACCTTTACGAGGCATGGGAGGCAGGCGCTGAGTTGAAAATAGGCTCACGTACTTACAGCAAGGCGAAGAACGGCAAGGGAACTCTTGTCAAGAATGCTGACCAGGTAATCTGGGGCAAATGGTTCAATGAAGGAACCTTCGGAGCGGTGTTCCTGGACGAAGGAGCAAGCGCTGTCATCAAAAATACAGGATACAAGAAATCCGTGGTAATCTTCGGAAATGTGCCTGGTACACGCCCTACAGTGACGGTCAAAGAACAGTTTGGCGTCGAGGGAACCGGAGTCGACTTCGCATGCAAGAACGTCAATATAAAGATGAATGACGGAATCGGCAAGGTCATCTATACCAATACCCTTATGGGCAAGATGGTGCTCGAAGACTGCGGATTGGACTTGAGGTATCCTCTTTTGACGAGATTCAACGCCGGCGGCACATCCGTAGGCACAATGGAAGGTATAGACATCATAGACTGCGATGTCTGCGTAAACTGGGCCGAAGACAACATTGCATTCAGCAAGACCGCGGCATTCCTTCTCAATACCCACGCCGGCGGAGCGGACTGCGGTGACCTTATTGTAAAGAACAACGTGTTCTGGAGCAAGGGCGACAAGCAAGAATTCCACATCTGCGCAGGTCCTTGGGTGAAGGATACCAAGTTCAATGATGTCGTGCTTGAGCAGAATTCATTCTACAATGTCAATAACGGTGAATTGTTGTCTGTGACAAGAAAGAAGGCATTGATAGTGACATCGACCGTCAACAGTTTCTCGATGAGCGGCAATATCGCTTACGACAGCAAGCCAGATTCGAAGACAGTCGCATCAAGGGCGCATTTCACTTGGCTGTATGCAGACAAGATGACGCTCGCCGGACTGAAAGCCGTAACAAAAAATTCCACTTCAAACCTCATCGACTATGCAGAATACTGCTCTATTCTGACAGGAGAGAAAGACGGCGTCGATTGGGGACTTGGACTTACCAGCCTGATAAAATGGCAGGGCACCGACAGACAGGTCATCGAATCCTGGAAAAACCCGTTCGCTGTCGAGAACGTGGAGAACGGCTATTTCGTGACGACTGATGAATACAAGGCCTATGGCGCACAGAGAAAATAAAACGATGTTATGAAAATAAACAAGTTTATAATCATTGTATTGGTCATTATTCTCCTTCCTGTCTCGTTGTGGGGACAGGCGGGGAAAGTGACCGTGAAAGGAAACGTCTCGGACGCTTCCGGCCCGCTGCCCGGGGCGACAGTCTATCAGGACGGAAAAATGTCAAACGGCATTTTGACAGGTCCAGACGGCGGATATACGATTATGGTCGATCCGGACGCGACATTGATAGTGTCCTGTCTAGGTTATGCCGAAATCAAGGAAAAGGTTTCAGGACGCACCAAGATTGACTTCATGATGAAAGAATCATATGAAACGCTGGCCGCCTCCGAGGTCGTCAGTGTGGGATACGGCTCTGTGGCAAGGCGCGACCTGACCGGTTCTGTCGGAAAGGTCAATATGGATGACATATCCAAATCCACACCGATGAACTTCGACCAGGCACTTGCCGGAAGAGTTGCGGGCGTGGTGGTTTCCACTTCAGACGGTGCCGTAGGTTCAGAAGCCAACATCATCATCCGTGGAAACAACTCATTGACACAATCATCAGCACCTCTTTATGTCATTGACGGATTTCCGACTGAAAGTTCTTTTGCAAGCTCTATAAGCCCGGCTGACATCGAAAGCATCGATGTTCTTAAAGACGCATCAGCTTCAGCCATCTATGGAGCACGCGGCGCCAATGGCGTCATCATCATCACGACGAAGAAAGGCTCGCAAGGAAAACCGACCGTTAATTTTTCGGCTTCCTGGACCGGTTCCAAAATAGCCAACAAAGTCGATCTGCTGAACGGTTATGACTACGTACGCCTGGATGATGAATATTACATGAACAGAAGTTCGTCACACACCAGTTATTTCACGAATTATCTGGAAGACGGCACTCCTGACAGCCGATACTACTCTCTTGAAGACTATGCCTCTGTTCCTTATGTGGATTGGCAGGACTATGTTTACCGCAATGCCCTGAGCCAGAACTACAACATCTCGCTCAGCGGCGGCAATTCCAAGACAGGAACCAGCTACAATGTAAGTTTCACCGCGCTTGACCAGAACGGTATTCTCGTAAAGAGCAACTTCAACCGTTATTCCGGCAGCATCAAACTCAGCCAGAAGATAGGTGAAAAAGTCAAGGTAGATTTCAGCGCAAATTACTCGCAGGCGAACACGAATGGAATCCAGCCGTCCAGCAGCAATTCAAATTCTACCGTAAGTACCTATTTCCTCTATTCCGTATGGGGATTCCGTCCGCTGAAACCACTGCGCGACGGAGTTGTCGGTGATTCGTTCATCAACCAGCTGGTAGATGAAGAAGTGTCCAACCCTAACGATTTCCGTTTCAACCCTATGGCAAACGTGAAGAATTCGTACAGGAAAATCATCCGCAACTACCTGAACAGCAATGTCGCGCTCAACTGGGACATCATCAAGGGCTTGAGGCTCAGGATAACCGGAGGATATAATCAGGCAAGGACAAGGAACGAGTCATTCAACAACTCCCAGACAATGACCGGTCACCCGGCATCCCCTCTCGGAAAGGGTCCTAACGGATTTGTCTACAACACGGACGTGACTAGTTGGCTGAACGAAAACACCCTCAATTACGACAAGATTTTCGGCAATGACCATAATTTCCAGGCTCTCGTAGGATTTACCGCCCAAGGAGAAACTACCAGATTTACCGGAGTGGAAGCCAATCATGTCCAGTCCGAACTTTTAGGCGTCGAAGGCCTCAATACCGGTGAGTATCAATCCGTAACCCCATATAAGAGGGATTGGCTGCTGCTCTCGGGACTCGCAAGAGTAAACTACAATTATGCCCACAAATATTATGTGACAGCATCATTGCGTGCTGACGGCTCATCCAAATTTCCGAGCGGCAACCGCTGGGGCGTATTCCCTTCAGGTTCAGTCGCCTGGTCTTTCTCAAACGAAGATTGGGCACAGAACAGCGGATGGTTCAATACCGGAAAAATCCGTGCCTCATGGGGAATGACAGGTAACAACAGGACACAGACGCCTTACGATTACTATTCACGTTTCGTGACAAGACCTGGTTACAACAGTCTTGACTATGTCCGCGACGGAAAGACAGTATCAGGCTACTTCAGAGAGAATATGGAGAATCCGTTCCTCGGCTGGGAAACCACAGCACAGACTGATATCGGACTCGACCTTGCATTCCTCCACAACAGGATTTCATTGACGGCAGATATTTATCAGAAGAACACTTATGACCTTCTGCTTCAGGCGACAATGCCGGCTTCTTCCGGATATGAAAGTGCAATGATAAATGTCGGTTCAATGCGCAACCGCGGTATTGAACTGTCAATCACTGCAATACCTGTCCAGACAAAGAACTTTACCTGGACATCGACATTGAATTTCGGTATGAACAACAATACGGTCACAGCTCTGGCCAACAACCAGACTACGCTCATATCGACAATCGACTGGCATACCCGCTACAGTTCGCAGACTCCGTATGTCACAAAAGTAGGAATGCCTACCGGTCTTATGTACGGCTACCGCTATATCGGAACATACAAATATGATGAATTTTCAAACGGAACACTTTTGAAGGACGGGATTCCATATTTTGGAGTCCGCGAGAATATCCGCCCGGGTGACCCTAAATACGAGGATGTGAATGGCGATGGAGTCATCAATGATTCCGACAGGACGGTCATCGGCATCGGACAACCGCTTCACACCGGAGGTTGGAACAACACATTCAATTTCTATGGCATCGATTTGAGCATTTTCATGAACTGGAGCTATGGTAACGACCTTCTCAATGCCAACAGGCTCGTATTCGAATACTATGACGGAACGCAGCTGAACCAGTTCGGCGCAATGCGGAATGCATGGAGTCTCGAACGCAATCCTGACAGCGACATTCCAAGGTCAGGAGCATCCGGAATGGAGTTTTATTCATCAAGAGTGGTCGAAGACGGTTCATTCCTGAGAATCAAGACCGTGACATTGGGATATACGTTCCCGTCAAAATGGTTGAGAAAGATGAAGATACAGTCTCTCAGGGTATACCTGACAGCCGAAAACCTCTTCACATTCACGAATTACTCCGGCCCGGATCCGGAAGTTTCTACCAGGAACAGCGTGCTTACCCCAGGATTTGACTGGTCAGCCTACCCGAGAGCGCGTTCTCTTACCGGTGGAGTTTCATTTTCATTTTAGCGATTTGTAAGTATGAAATCATATAAAATACTATTGGCCGGCACGGTTCTGGGCATTGCAGCAACATTCAGTTCCTGCGACCTTCTCGACCGCGAGCCGAACATCATCACCGAAGATCAGTTCTACACAAGTTCAGAGCAGGCGCAGCTTGGTCTCAATGCGGTGTATGGCGTAATGAACAGCTGGCAGCTCTACGGATGTACACTTATTCTCGACCTTGGCTACAACACAGACATTTCAATGTATATGTCATCGACCAACTCCGACATGTATGGAGCCTCATTCGAGCTTAACGCCAATTCAGCATCCGTTTCTAATCCGTGGATATGGCTGTACAAGGGCATCGGGAATGCCAACGCGTTTCTTGAAAAAATTTCAGGTACTGATCTGGATCCTGACGGTTCAATGTGCGCCCAGGCGAGATTCCTTCGCGCATACTATCATTTCATTCTGGCTCAAAACTGGCTGGATGTGCCTCTGAAGACAACTGCCACTGCGTCTTATAAAGATGTCAAGATTGCCCCTACCCCGCAACACGAGGTCATGAAATGGGTGGTATCAGAGATGGAGGATGTCCTTCCTGTCATTACTGAAAGTTTCGACCACGCTCCTTCCGATGTCACTCGTACCACAGTCCACGGAATACTCGGAAGAATTTATCTCTATATGGCAGGTGAAGCTGTATCCGGCGTTACCGACGAAGAAAAACACACATATTACGAAAAGGCTGCAGAACATTGCAAAGCAGTGATTGACAGCGGTCTTCACAGTCTGAATCCGGACTATTCGCAGATTTTCATAAACTATGTGGCGGACAAATATGACAAGGAGTATCATGAGTCAATGTGGGAAGTCGATTTCTATGGTGACCGTTCTTCCTCGATGTATTTCGGAAACAGCCGCTGGGGTGAGATCAATGGACTGAGATGCGCTTCTGGCGATACTGACTATGCAAGCCACAAAGTAAACTGGTCGAACGGATTGTTCGGCAACACCTACAAGTTGTGGGAGCTGTACATGGAAGATGACCGTACCCCTTATGAAAGAGGTTTGTCCATAATTACGGACAAACGCCAGGAGTGGAGCATTCCAGGTTTCAACTATGAAGGCAGCAGAGACATTTCAGTGCTCTATCCTTATGGCGGAGACCCTTCCGACAAGCGTAAACTCATCGCGGCAGTGGACCGCACGCCTTACTACAGTTCGAGCAATCCTACAGAACAGAACACCAATGTGAACCAGGCCTACTACCCTGGCGGGCGCAATATCGGCAAATTCCGCAGGGAGATCCAGTATGAAGGATTGAAGAATTTCAAGAGCATCTGGACCGGAGTCAATGTTCCGCTTCTGCGATATTCAGACGTTATTCTCATGTACGTAGAAGCTGTCAATGAACGAGACCACAAACCTACACAAGAATTGTACGATATGATTCTTCCTTTGCGCGAACGCGCAGGAGTGCAGACGCCGTCATATTCGAAATACAACACTTATGAGAAGTTCCGGCAATATGTAAGAAACGAACGTGCCCGCGAACTCTGCTTCGAAGGTCTTCGCAAGCATGACCTGATTCGTTGGGGAATATATTACAAGTCAATGCTGGAGGTCCGCGAGATGGCATTGTCCAACTCAAAGTGGTCCGGATTCGGTTCTGCAAGAAACTTCGTCACGCTTACAAGCAGGATGAGCGAAAGAAACAATTACCTTCCGATACCATCCATTGAATTGGCGGTAAATACAGAAATGAAGCAGAATCCACAATGGTAGTCCAATGCGAATAATTAAAAGAGATATGAGAAAGAACATTTATATTTCGGCATTTGCCTCCATACTTTTATCGCTGACATCCTGCCAACAGCAGAATATCTCTCTCCCGGTAGATTTCGATGTCACGCTGGATGGAGACAATGTATATAGACCTGGAGAAATTGTCCGCTTCCGTTTCAGCGGAGACGCTGACTACATCACGTTCTTCAGCGGCGAGGTCGGTCATGAGTACGACAAACGGGACAGGACATCGATTCCTATAGATGAAATTAAGAATCTGTCACTGGATTTGAAGTTCCAACCGCTTTGGGGGATAGGGTCTATGAATCCACAATCCGAATATGGGTTTAGGGTCTATCTTTCCAAGGATTTTAAGGGCTTCTCAAGCTTGGACGGCTTCGAGCAGAGGAAGGAAATCCAGAAGATGATAGACGAGGGGCAGTTCCCTATTACCGAGGAAGACCAGACCAAGCCGTGGAAGCAGGTGTGGAACGACATAGAATGTAAGTCCATACAAAATGAGTGGAAATATGGTTACAGCACTGACAATCTCATTGAATATGCGGAAAATTTCTGCCTTGCCTTTCACTGGAAACCATGGACGATAAACTGGACGCGAAGCCAGAGAACCTACCATGTCAAAGGCTCTATTAATATGGGATATGGAAAGAATGAGCAGCGCAGGACAACGCTTGCCGAGGTTCCGTTCACTGTCGTGACCATGAACGAGCAGGATCCTCCTCATCTGGGAACAAATCCTAAAATGAGAGGCGACACCACCTCCATCGGAACGTGCCATTTCGGTAATCCTGAGTGGGAAATCAACTTTGAGGGGGCCGCGTCAAACTTCCCTGGTCTCGATTGGGAACTGGATGTATGGTGCATATCCGATCCTATGCCGCTCAATTCCGTATCGAAAGACAAAGGCGTGCAGATCAAGAGCCTTTTGAGCCCGATTCTCACTTATGACCACGTTTATGACAAACCTGGCACATATAAAGCCGTATTTTATGGCGTAAACGACAATTACCAGGGACATACTACGGCAGTAAAAGAAGTGACGATTATAGTTGTGGACGACAAGCCTTTTGAGTCAGTAAAATAAGGTATGAAGAAGTGGATAGTTACAATCACGATGACGCTGGCGGCAACACTGCTGCCGATGCCGTCGTTTTCGGCAGAGAACAATTTCGACTGGAAAGAATTTCTCGGGCAATATGATATGCTGTGGGACAATGACATCACGGCAGACCCGGTCTTTCCGGAAGGCATTTTCGGGAAACGTCATTGGGGCCGCACGGACGGCTATTACTCGGGAGCATTGATGGGCAACGGATTGCTTGGAACCAACTTGTACAAACTCACCGACGGCGTGTATCGGCTCAATGTCGGGCGCAGCGACGTCACGGAAGCACGGGAGCCGTTCAATGTCTACAATTCAGGTCGTCTGCCGATAGGCTATTTCACTTTTTCCACAGTCGGTCAGGTTCAGGACGAAAAAAATGCGCCTGTCAATTTACGATGCCGTCACATCCGGAGCATTGGAAACCAATGCCGGGAGGCTTGATTTCCGCACATACGTGCATTCAGAACGTGAATGTATCATCTTCGACACCCATGCAGAAGGTGGCGAGACCGGCTGGAAACTCGATTTCGTACCGCAGAAAGCAATCAGCCCACGATACGTCTTCAATTCGGCAAATGCACCAAAGGGGTATGTCAATGCCGAAGGCAAATCCAATCCCGATTCGTATTTCCACAAAGACGGCGATATCAGCTTCTGCATTCAGGCACTGGCGAAGGACACCACGTTTACCGACATTGCAAGATGGTATGTAGTGGCATGGAAGACAGTCAGAAACGGCGCTGACAACAGGACGATTGCGACCGTAACCCAGGCTGACAAACTTGCAAAAGCAGAGGCCGAGGCTAAGGCTATCATCAGAAACGCCTTTTCCGTCTCCAAAGAAAAACTTGATTCCCAGCATGTTGCATGGTGGCATAATTTCTACCGCAATGCTGCATTCCTGACATTCCCGGACAAGAACATTGAGCGTTTCTGGTGGTTCCAATACTATAAATTCGCATCTACGGCACGACCTGGGAAACCGATAGTCGACCTGCAGGGCGTATGGCCGACCAGTGACACTCCTTGGCCGGCAATCTGGATGAATCTCAACATACAGCTCACATACAGCTGGCTGACCAAGGCAAATCTCGGCCAGTTGGAGCAGCCTCTATGGGATTCATTCTGGAAGAACCGAGAGAATCTCACACGCAATGTCACCGATATCACGGGGCAGGAAGACTGGAAGGAATGCATGGTCATGCCGAGGGCTTCAAGCTACGACATGCACGCGGCACTCAGTCCGGCATTGGCGCAAAGGAACCAATACGAAGTCGGAAATCTCACCTGGACGCTTTTCTATTATTGGCAGATGTGCGAAGCCTACGGAGATGATTTCCAGATGAAGGAACGCCTTTTCCCGTTGCTGAAATCGGCGGTAAACATCTTCTTCCGGATCAGGATTACCAACCCTGACGGAACCTGTTCACTCCCCTCCACCGCATCGCCGGAATATGGAGAGGGCGAACTTGGAGAAATCGGAACCAACTCCAATTATGACCTTGCGAATCTGCGCTGGGGCCTCTCCACGCTCATCAGCATTGACGAAAAATACGGGCTCAATGATCCGATGCTGCCGAAGTGGAAAGACTTTCTCGCAAATCTGCCCGCATTCGGATACGACGAAAAAACAGGTTTCAAGGTCAGCGACAAATTCGAGTTCAGGGACACGACCCACAGGCATTGGTCACATCTTTTCATGATTTACCCATACCATATTCTGGATTGGGAAAACCCTGAAGATGAGAGCCGTATGCGATATTCCATGAACCGTTGGCAGGGCAACACCGGCTATTCATTGACAGGAAAAGCCGCAATGCTGGCGACAGCCGGTGATGGTGACGGGGCATTGGCATGTATGAAGAATTTTTTCGCAGGATGGCTGCGTCCGAACACGCTTTACAATGAGTCCGGACCGGTTATCGAGACACCGTTCTCGGCGATGTGTTCATTGGAGGAGATGTATCTTCAGGACTGGGGCGACTGTATCAGAGTTTTCCACGGCTGTCCTTCGTCTTGGAATGACGTGAGTTTCAAGAACATGCGCGCACGTGGGGCATTCCTTATTTCAGCAGAGCGCAAAAACGGGAATACGGCGTCCGTCACCGTGTCAAGTGAGAAAGGAGGCACATGCCGCATCCATACCGGCATTACAGAGATGATGCTCAGGGTTACCGGAGATGACGGGCAGACACCTCAATGGAAGGCATGTGGAGACGGCATTCTGGAGATATACATGAAAAAAGGCGAAACGGTGACGGTCAGCCGTCGTCTTACCTCGTACAAAGTGAATTATGACGAGGCGGCTGTTCCGAAATATGAACTTCCAGACCCGCTTGTTAAAAATAACGGCAAGAGTGTCAAGTCCGTGAAAGACTGGGAGCAGAAGCGCCGCCCTGAAATCATGGATATGCTACGTCGGGAAATGTACGGATATGAGCCGGGGAAACCTGCGGGACTGCATTTCAAGGTTCTGGAAGAGAGCCATGACGCATTCGGCGGGAAAGCGACGCGCCGCCAAGTGGCTGTATATTTCACTGAAGATGAGAGCCGCTACATGACTGTCCTGATGTATATTCCAAATGATGCAAAAGGCCCGGTGCCGGCGTTTATGGGCATGAATTTCAGAGGCAATTATGCTACGACCACTGATCCGGAAGTGCTCATGCCGACAGAAAGCCAAATCGAGGACTATGGTGCGTGGTACAAGCCTGTCAACCGGGGAGACTGGGGACGCAGATGGCCTTATGAATATGTATTGTCCAATGGGTATGCGGTCGTGACAATGTTCTACGACGATGTCGATCCGGACTGGAATGACGGCTTCCACAACGGCGTGCACGGACTTCTAGATAAAGGCAAGCCTCGCACAGGAGATTCTTGGAGTACGATTTCGGCTTGGGCTTGGGGGCTTTCCCGCGCATTGGACTATCTCGAAACGGACAAGGACATTGACGCGACCAAGGTCGCCGTACTGGGACATTCGCGGCTGGGGAAAACAGCACTCTGGGCGGGCGCGACAGACCAGCGGTTCGCATTGGTAATATCCAACTGCTCAGGATGTTGCGGCAGTGCAATCTCACGCAGGAAATTCGGTGAGACCATATACATCGTGAATGACGCTTTCCAGCATTGGTTCTGCGGCAACTTCGAAAAATACAGCAACAACGAAGACGCACTCCCCTTCGACCAGCATGAGCTGATTTCAATGATAGCTCCGCGTCCGGTCTACGTTTCAAGCGGAAGCGAGGACAACTGGGCTGACCAGAAGGGAGAATATCTAAGCCTGGTAGGAGCGACACCGGTCTACAACCTATATGGTCATGAGGGTTTTACGTCCACAGAAAAGCCTGGAGTGGAAGATCCGGATACAGTCGGACGGATGGGCAACCACATACGCAAGGGCGACCACGACATCTTGCTTTACGACTGGACACAATTCATTAATTTTGCAGACAAGTTTTTGAAATAAATACACTAAAATATGAGAATCGCAAGTTTATTAAAGCCGATCATCGGGACAGTTTGCCTATCGTTGCTTGTTTCTTGTAATGCGGGCCAGCCGGATGTCCGCCTGGACAAATCTGTATTGCGGGACAAAATCGCGGGCGGATGGGCCGGTAAAATGATTGGGGTCGCATACGGCGGTCCGACAGAGTTCAAATCATTGGGAAAAATCATTGAAGATCCTATTCCATGGAAGCCTGAACTGATTACGCGCGCCAGGTGGGAGGACGACCTTTATGTGCAGATGTCCTTCATGGAAGTGATGGACCGCAAAGGAATGGATGCTGCAGCAAAGGATTATCAGGCAGCTCTGGCCAATGCGGGATACAAACTTTGGCATGCCAATGTCCAGGCACGCAAGAATTACACCGACAGCATTTTCCCGCCAATGTCCGGTCGTCCTGAATACAATATGCACGCGGATGACATTGACTTTCAGATAGAAGCGGATTTCATCGGCATGATGTGTCCTGGCCTGCCGCAACTGGCGAACCAGTGGTCCGACAAGATAGGACATATTATGAACTACGGCGACGGCGTTTACGGAGGAGCATTCGTCGCAGCATTGTATTCCGCCGCATATGTGGAAGACAACATGTATGACGTTATAGAAAAGGCCACGCTTTCATTGCCTTCGGAATCCGCTTACTGTCAGATTATTAAGGACGTGTTGTCGTTCTATAAGGAATATCCGTCCGATTGGAAGAAGACATGGCAGAAAATTCAGGACAAATGGGAATATACCGACATTTGCTGTGCTGGCATTGACACTAACATTGACGCAAAACTGAACGGTGCCTACATTGTCATCGGACTGTTGTACGGTGAAGGCGATGTATTCAAGACCATGGATATTTCCACCCGTTGCGGACACGATTCAGATTGCAATCCATCTACGGCACTGGGCGTATTGGGCGTAATGAAGGGCTACGACAGTTTGCCTGCTGAATATCGGGCGGTGCTGGACAACATGCAGGATACTTTCTTCATCTTTACAGATTACACATTGCGAAAAGCCATTGACAGGACAATGTCCAATATCGAGGCCAATGTCATCAGTTGTGGCGGCAAGGTGGAAGATGACCATATAGAATTCAAGGCCCAGAAACCGACCCCTCTGCCGCTGGAAGTGTCCTTTCCCAATGCTGTTTTCGACAGGCGTTTCATAGTTTGCGAGGACAGCACATGCGTGACCAAAGGCAACTGGCAGACCGATGGCAATGTTATTTTCAGCGACCATGCAGGCGATGAACTCAGTTTCGATTTCGACGGAACCGGCATAGCGATATGCGGCCAATGGGTCCGTAATGGAGGAAAGGCTGATGTTTACATCGATGGTGTTTTCAACCGTACGATAGATTGCTACTATTACTATGGCGGGCAGGAGCATAAAAGCAATTATATCTATCATATCTTCAATCTGGAAAATGGCAAACATAATGTCAAGCTGGTCGTGAAAGGCGAAAAGAAGCCTGAGTCTGAAGGATGTCGTATAGCTGTCACTGACGCTGCCGTATTTCACCAATAGCACCCTCCTGAAATCTTTTAGACACACCATACGATGAAATTCCATAACATCATCCAAACTGCACTGTGCTGCATGACAGTCCTTCTCTCGGGAACTTCACTGTCTGCCAATAGCGGCGATTACAGTCTGACTTCCCCTGACGGACACATTACCGTAAATGTCGCCGTCGGCAACGATATCAAATATTCAATCTCCCGAGACGGAAAAGTTCTGATCGCGCCATCTGCCATATCAATGAATCTTTCAGACGGCATTGTTTTCGGCGAGAATGACAGACTCGGCAAGGTAAATCGCTCAAGTTATGACGAGACATGCCCGGCAACAGCATACAAAAAGGCGGAGGTCCGGGACAACTATAATCAGATCAGATTGCAGTTCAATGAGTTCTCACTTGTTTTCCGAGCTTATGATGATGGCGCTGCATACAGGTTTGAAAGCAATCTGGACAAGAAAAAGGAGTACAAGGTAATCTCCGAGCAGGCGGAATTTGATTTCGGCACAGATCGTAAAGCATTTGTCCCATACGTTATCGGTCTCGGCGGCAAGCAGTTTGACGGTCAATTCTACAGTTCATTTGAAAACACCTATACCGTTCAGAACATTTCCGGATGGAGAAAGGACAAGCTGGCGTTTCTGCCTCTTGCTGTCGAAGCGGACAATGGAGTGAAAGTCCTCGTCACTGACGCGAACCTCACGAATTATCCGGGAATGTATCTGCTTGGAGATGAAGGAAGTACCAAATTAAAGGGGGTCTTCGCCACTTATCCCAAGGTCGTAGAGCAAGGAGGAAAGCATCTTCTCCATGGAATCGTTACCGAACGGGAGGATTTCATAGCCAAAGTTTCCGGAGACGAGGTCTTCCCTTGGAGAGCATTCATAATCAGTACCGACGATGCGCAACTTGCTGTAAATGACCTGGTGTGGAAACTTTCACCGGCACAGGAACCGGGAATGGATTTTTCATGGGTCAAGCCCGGGAAAGTGGCATGGGACTGGTGGAACGGGTGGAATCTCTATGGGGTGGACTTCCAAGCAGGAATAAACACTGAAACCTACAAATACTACATTGATTTCGCAGCAGCCCACAAAATTGAATATGTGATTCTTGACCATGGCTGGGCTGTAAGGAAAAAAGCCGATCTGCTTCAGGTAATTCCTGAAATAGACATGCCCGGACTTGTCAAGTACGGACAGGAGAAAGGGGTCGGCATCATCCTGTGGGCCGGTTATTGGGCATTTGACCGGGATATGGAGAATATCTGCAGGCACTATGCAGAGATGGGGGTCAAGGGCTTCAAGGTCGATTATATGGACAGAGATGACCAGATTATCGTGGACTTCCACTCCAGAGCTGCGGAAATGACGGCCAGGTATGGTCTTTTGATCGATTTCCACGGGACTTACAAACCGACAGGACTGAACCGCAGATGGCCGAATGTCGTAAATTACGAAGGGGTACATGGTCTGGAGCAAATGAAATGGAGCAGTCCATCTGTGGATCAGGTCACTTACGATGTCACCGCGCCGTTCATCCGCATGGCGGCAGGCCCGATGGACTACACGCAGGGTGCAATGAGAAATGCTACCCGTGCAAATTATCGTCCGGTAAATGACGAAGCCATGAGTCAAGGCACACGATGCCGTCAATTGGCGGAATATGTCATTTTCGATGCTCCGTTGAACATGCTCTGCGACTCTCCTTCAAACTACATGCGCGAGAAGGAGTGCACGGAATTCATAAGTTCCATACCTACCGTATGGGATGAAAGCATCGGCATAAACGGAGAAATCGGCAAGTATATAACCTTGGCCCGCCGCAGCGGCAAGACTTGGTATATAGGATCATTGACAGACTGGACCGGACGCGACTTGACGCTTGACCTCAGTTTTCTCGGAGAAGGCAACTGGACATTGGATATTTTCCAGGATGGTGTCAATGCTGACAGAGCGGCTCGCGACTACAGTCATATAACCGCGGCTGTGCCAGATAACAGACAAATTACCGTACACCTGGCGCCTGGTGGCGGCTGGGCAGCAAAAATCCTTCCGACCACCGAATCCGCCGGCGCGGACACGGCATTCAAGTTCAGGCCGAAGGATAAAAAGATATATCACAAGGGGTGGATTGACCTGAACAAAAACGGGGTCAAGGACATTTATGAAGATCCGGCTGCGGACATTGACGCGAGAGTGGAGGATTTGCTTTCGAAGATGACGATTGAGGAGAAAACCTGTCAGATGGTGACGCTTTACGGCTATGGACGTGTGCTTGCCGACCCGCTTCCGACTCCTGAATGGAAGGATAAACTGTGGAAGGACGGCATGGGCGCGATCGACGAGCATCTGAACGGTTTCCGTCAATGGGGCAGACCTATCGAGATGTATTCGCCTTATCTCTGGCCGGCATCCACACATGCAGCGGCAATGAACGAGGTGCAGCGTTTCTTCATCGAAGACACCCGCCTGGGCATCCCCGTGGATTTCACCAATGAAGGAATACGGGGCGTCGAGGCATACCGTGCTACGAACTTCCCTACCCAACTCGGCCTTGGACACACCTGGGACAGGGAATTGATACATGAAGTGGGACGAATCACCGGCCGCGAAGGAAGGCTTCTGGGCTATACCAATGTCTATGCACCTATTCTCGATGTGGGGCGCGACCAGAGATGGGGCCGCTATGAAGAAGTTTATGGAGAGTCTCCCTATCTCGTAGGCGAACTGGGGGTGCAGATGACACTCGGAATGCAGACAGATTTCCAGGTAGCATCGACCGCAAAGCATTTCGCTGCCTATTCTAACAACAAGGGAGCGCGCGAAGGCATGTCCCGCGTGGACCCTCAGATGGCGCCTCATGAGGTGGAAAACATACATATCCATCCATGGAAAGAGGCCATTTCACGTGCTGGCCTTCTCGGTGCAATGGTTTCATACAACGACTATGACGGCGAGCCGATAGAATGCAGCCATTATTGGCTTACTGAACGGCTCCGCGACGAGTTCGGATTCAAGGGCTACCTCGTGAGCGACAGCGATGCCGTGGAGTATCTCTATACGAAGCACAATGTCGCAGCGGACATGAAAGAAGCTGTGCGCCAGAGCGTTATGGCAGGACTGAATGTACGTTGCACTTTCCGTTCCCCGGACAGCTATGTACTGCCGCTGAGGGAACTCGTAGAAGAAGGCATCGTTCCGATGTCAGTCATCGACGAAAGAGTACGCGACATCCTGCGCGTAAAGTTTATCGTAGGACTGTTTGACTCCCCTTATCAGACTGACTATGAAGCAGCTGATGAAGAAGTCGACGGGGCAAAGAACAATGAAGTGGCGCTGCGTGCTTCGCTGGAATCTCTTGTGCTTCTGAAAAACGCCTCATCCGACACCCCGTTCGGGACTGACGGCAAGACATTGCCTCTCAACGCAGAAGCACTCAAACGCGTCGCCGTCATCGGTCCTAATGCTGACGACACCGGATATGCTCATCTTCATTACGGACCATTGGGGACCAAAGCCGTTTCGGTGCTTGAAGGATTGCGCACGGAGCTCGACGGCAAGGCGGATGTAGTATATGCCAAAGGCTGTGAACTCGTGGACAAGAATTGGCCTGAATCTGAAGTATTGCCTGAAGACCCGACCGCGGAAGAAATGGCCGGGATAGAGGAAGCCGTGAAGACAGCTGAAAGCGCCGACGTTACGGTGCTCGTTCTGGGCGGCGGTCCGCGCACATGCGGAGAAAACAAAAGCCGCACGTCACTGGAACTGCCCGGGCATCAGAACCTTTTGCTGAAGGAAATCATAAAGACAGGCAAGCCGGTCGTCGTGGTCCTGATAAACGGACGCCCATTGTCAATAAACTATGCTGACAAATATGCGGATGCCATCTTGGAGGCCTGGTATCCTGGGGCACATGGCGGGACCGCGGTCGCAAAAGCGCTGCTGGGAGAGTACAACCCGGGCGGCAAGCTCACTGTAACCTTCCCGCGAACCGTGGGACAGATTCCGTTCAATTTCCCGTACAAGCCTGCTTCTCAAGTAGATGGACGCAAGGAACTCGGCCAGGGCGGATGGGCAAGTCGCGTAAACGGTTCACTCTACGATTTCGGCTACGGACTCTCTTATACGACTTTTGCATACTCTGACCTTCGCCTCTCTTCCAATCAAATTACTCCGACGGATTCAGTGCAGGTTTCTTTCAATGTCACCAACACCGGCAAAGTCCGCGGAGATGAGGTCGTGCAGCTTTATGTCCACGATTGTCTAAGTTCAATAACGGTCTACGAGAAGGTTCTGCGCGGTTTCGAACGCATTTCCCTTGAACCGGGAGAGACCAGGACCGTAAAATTCCAGTTGACTCCAAAGGATCTGGCAATGCTTGACAGGAACATGAACTATGTGGTGGAGCCGGGAGATTTCGAAATCATGGCCGCGGCGTCATCCACAGACATAAGGCTCCAGGCAAAACTCCACGTTCAGGACTATGCCGGCAGTGAGGTAGCCGTTTCACAGGCGGACGACATGAAATTCTCCGGACCTGCAAGCCTCGGCAAAGGAGATTTCCTGACGATTCCGGCCAAAGGCAATGTCAATGGCGTACGTTTCATGCTGAGCAGCGGTTCCGACGCCGAAATCTATGTCCAGATAACGAACGGAGGAGGTCAATTCCTCACCGTATCCGGCACCAGGCATTGCATTTCAGGACAGAACGAAATAAGTTTCCCTTCCACGGACGCCTCAGAGCTGAGAATTGTCATCGAAAAAGGCAAGGCCGTGGTGGAAAACATTGAAGTTTATTGAACCTTTACGCGCTGCCTTATGCGCATGTGGGCATCGCGGTAAATGACATTGACATAGGCCGGTTCGGGGCCGGAAAAGGTTGCGGTGGTCTTCCAGATGTGCGGGGACGGCTTCCTGCGCAGAGGGATGAACTCGGTGCGGTGGGTTCGCCTGTACTCACGGGAAAGCGAAGCATTGAACCGGATTACTTTTTCGACCTCCGGCGCGGTGGCATTGCTCCGTTCGCAAAGGTAGGACTTGCCGCAAACGCCTCTCCCACGACGCGGGACACGGACGCGGACAATGCCGTCGGTCGAGCCGCCGAAGACATTGACACACAAGCTGTAAGAACACGTGTCTGAACCAACTGGTATTGCCCATGCGGACAATTGTTCCGAAGCCGGTCTGCCTACGCATTTATAGGAAAGGTCATATCGTCCGCCGCGATGGAAATCTGCAATGAAATACCCTCTCGGAGAGCCGCAACTCTGTAAGGCATAGGGAATTCCGTCACCATCCTTGACACCGCGCCACCAACTTCCGCAAGTCGCGCCGACAATGAGTTCCGGAACGGATTCATCACGCGATACATAATGCGTATGCCCGCTGACATACAGCATACGCGTAGCCTCCGGGACCAATGCCAGCACGGAATCGCGGCCTTTCATCTGACTGAAAGGAATATGCGTCGCAAGTACCGTCAATGCAGGTGCACCCACATTCAATACGGAGTCAAGCCAATGTTTCTGCGTCTCGGTAAAGCCGCCGACATAGTCAGTCATCCCGGAATCCGAATGGCGGACATTGTTCATCAGGATAAAACGGACATTGCTGCGGACGAAAGACGTGTCCACATAGCCGACAACCTTACGCCATGTGGAAAGGTCCCGAGGCCTATATGAAGACGATTTCGGGCCACGGTAAACATCACGGTCATGATTGCCCGGAATCATGAAACACTGATATGGCAGTGAATCGACAACTCCCACAGATTCAGGGAGCAACGACATATTGTCATTGACCATATCCCCGAGGAAAATGCACATGTCCAGGTCACGGCGCCCATACAGTTCCCGATAAACCGAACGCCGCGCATAACCCATCTCTGTCGAATCGTCCACCTGCGGGTCACCGACCAGCGCCACACGCAGGACTCGCCCGCGGGCCTTCCGGTCTCCACCACCGTCAGCACCAGAAAGACGCACGCTCCCGACCAAGGTACAGGTCAATGCCAATGCAAGCGTCAATAACATGTATTTCAAAGACTTATCTCCAACCATACGCCCACGAAAAAGAAAAGAACCGGCCACAGAGACATGGCCGGTTCATAATTTACAAATCAATTACTTCGCTGTCGAATATAGCACATACTTCTTATCCTCACCTATAGTCTCCCTTGTAACAATATATCCGGTACCATCCTCAGCAAAAACAATGTCTGAAAAATCGGACTTGGAAGCCAGGGTTACAAGTTCCGACCAGGTCTTGGTCTTGGAGTCAATATGACGTACAGCTGTCTTCATCACATCGCCATCTTTATATGAAATGGAGACGTATGGGACATCATTGCTGTCCAATGCCATGGATGCAGTGGTGCTGCTGTTCATGTTAGTCGTATCAGTCATTGCTCCACCTATGATAACCTGCTTTCCGGTAGCCGGATCATACTTGACAACGCCTATCTGATAATCGCCGGCAGCATTGAAAAGAACGCAGAACAAAAGATAAACAGTACCGTCTGATGCAATGTCAAAGTCTGAGAAGAAAGCGGAGTAACCTCCGACAGGCTGACCATCTGTGCCAAGCACTTCAAGATTCTCGAAAATTGTTGTCCAGTTCCCGCCGTCAAGTTTGTAGAGAGAAATATGGCTTGGAACTGACTTTGTCTTTGTTCCATATACATAAAGATAAGGCACTCCATTTATAGTTCTTCCGAAGACACCGTTCGCATAAGAAGCCGGCTCCCTGCCGGCAATGGCAACACCGTTGGTCCAAGCAGATCCGTCAAAATGCGCAAGGTTCAATCCCCTCCTAGGCACGGCTACCTTATTGGTGTTATTAAAATGAGCACACCAGACATCATTCTCTGAAATAGGGAAAACTGCTGATACAGAGTTAAAAGTGGCAGAAGTACCGAACATCTGGCCTCCCTCACCTACATAAGTACCTTTACCGTCTGCCACGCGCTTGACAGAATATTTGTTGGTAAAAGCACCATCGGCAAAAGCCACGTAAGGAACTCCGGAAGCATCGAAGCTGAGACTTACGCCATCAGCCTTGGCAATCGCCAAAGCACCTGCAACATCCTTGAGTTCAGTACCATCCAGTTTGAAAAGATGTGGTGCAGCCTCGCCATTTTCATTTGGAGAAGTACCAGCTACATAAGGCACAGCGTCTTTAGGATTGACTGCAAGAGCAGGAGTATATTTGACATTAAGCGCCGTCTCCGCCACCTTGCTCCACTTCGCCGGCTCGGCAATCTTTACCGAAAGTTTGTAAGCCTTGTAGTTGTTCTTCAGGAACACGACAAGCTGGACATCGGAAGAACAGTCAATCGGAGTCGACCCGCTCACGATGTCTTTTCCATCCGGAGCACCGCTGGCATCAGCAACATTGACAGAAGCCCCTTCGGTTACCGTGAACTCAGGTACGAGAGTCTTGAGCGCCTCAGGGTCAGTACCGTAAGGCAGGGTGAAACTGATGGCATCAGAATTGAGACTCTCTTCAATATAGTCAGATTTAAGGACATCTGCATTGTCCTTCGCATAGAAGCCAAAAGATGAAAAAGATACGGAGACGATCTCATCTTCCTTACTCTTGTCACAGGCTGCGAGGAGTGCTACACTCGCCAGGGCAGCCAAAAAAGTTCGTTTGCTCATAAGCTTAAAATTTTACGTATAATATAATCACTTCGTAGTATACTTCCTGATTACCAGGTCTTTCATAAGTTTGTCAGGACCGGGATAGCCGAGTGTGACGCCATCTGCCGAAACCAGACTTATGGTAACCGTGTTGTCCTTGGACTCGTCAATCTCATGCGGAATCCAGTCGATTTTGATAACCTGCTCATAAATTCCGGGCATGAAAGTAATCTTTCCGCCGGCCGTAGCCACCTTGTAGTCAACCCCTTCCGCCAATCCATTTCCGCAAGCCACGACGAAATTCACGACAATCGGCGCTGACGGCTTAGGCCCCGTGTAATGCAATGTATATGAGCCTGTAAACTCGCCAGTGGCATTAATGCTGACCACAGAAGATTTGGCAGTATCGAAAGCCACGAAAGCCTCGTCAAAAAGCGTAATCTTGTTGCACGAAGCCGCCGAAACTGCGATTGACATCAGCATTGCCAATTCTGTTATCTTGTTCAATATCCTCATAATCAATTCATTTTATCATATCAGCTAACGCTGTGTACCATTGATGGGATTCGGCTGCATCGCTTTGTTGGCATCAAGTTCCACAAGCGGAATCGGAAGGATGAACCGGTCGTCAGGGTATGTCATCGACAATACCGATGAACCGCAGGCAGCATCCCTGGACAACGTCTCATGCCTTCTGGTCAGATCGAACAACCTGTGCCCCTCCAGGAAAAGTTCCTTGACCCGCTCTCTCCGGATAATCCTGTCCAATTCTTCAGCATTGGAATAAACGACATTGATTTCAGAAGCCTTCACTCCCCTCGCGCGGGCTTCCAACGTCGCAATGTCCGACACGGCCGCGTCAATGTCTCCGTCATGACATGCCGCTTCCGCCCTGATGAGATACATTTCCGAAAGTCTCAACACAAACGGGTCATAGCGTTTCTGCGTATCGTCAATATCCTCAGTATCAGTAAATTTCATGCACACTCCGGAAAATTCATCCCCGTCTGAAGATTTATATGAAAGCAGTTCCGAACGGATATCTGTACCGGCCCATGCATGTTCATCCGAAGAAAAAATGTCCATAAGTTTGGATGAAGGATTCATGCTTGGGCTGTTGTAGTCAAACATTGCTCCCAACTTGTACCCGCCTGAAAGGCCGTTTAGCCGGAATATCGCTTCAGTCCCCTCCTTGCGGGCGCAGAACATCGCCACATAGTCGGAACGCGGGGTCAATGACAGGTCATAATCCGCTATCACCTCCGAGGCGCATTTCTTGGCTTCGGAATAATTCCCCATATAGAGGTACACTCTGGCCATCAATGCTTTACAAGCCGCCGGAGAGGCATAGTAACATCCCTTGGTCCACCCGTCGGCGAACATGTCCGATGCCGTCTGGATGTCATCCAGTATACGCTTATAAGTGACTGCCGCCGTGCTTCTTGCGATTTTCGACTTGACATCCGGAATCATCGTCATCACAGCCGTACCGAGATGTGACCCGTCAGCGGAATAAGTATAAGTCTGGCCATAGACAAGGCTCAGGTCCAGGTGTATCAATGCCCTGATAAAGTATGCCTGGGCGATATAATTGCGGACACTGGCTGTCTGCTGAGGGAAACGGTCCGACACCGAAGGCCCGTATTGGATTACCTCGTTGGCATTGGCAATGATTTCGTATCCGTTCTTCCAGATATACCCCACCGCGGTGGTCTCATCGCTCTCGTCGGAAATGAAATCGAATTGCGGCCTCCATTCCGATGTCGTCGCCTGAAGACGGACCAGGTCTCCTGCAACTTCGGGATACAGGACCATATAGTTGTCATAGAACTTGTATGTCAGGCCATAAACGCCATTCACCGCAGCGTCCAAAGCGTAAATATCTGAGTAGAAATTCTTTATCGACGTCTTGCCCGTCTTTTCCACTTCCAGGAAATGGCACGATGCCAGAAGCGGGACCAACAGGAGAAAGGCTGATATATGCTTGATTGTTTTCATAACTTCATGTATATTGATGATACCGGCATTGACCTAGAAGCCGACATTGATGCCGAGGGTCAATGTTCTTGTGCGGGGATAGCCGTACATCATTGTCTTATAGGAGTTCAGGCCCTTTTTCTGGTCAGGCGTGAACAAATAGAGATTGTCGATTATCAGCGAGGCCGAAGCGCTTTTCAGACGCATTTTCGCCAACAGGCTCTCCGGCAGGCTGTATGTCAATGCGACATTGGTCAGGTCGAAGTTGGTCCTGTTGTACAGGAACCTGGTGGAGTTCATCGACGACTTCGTGGAAAGATTGGACACCTTAGGGAACTTGGCAGGCACGCCGGCGGTAGTCCATCTGTATTTATAGACTTCCACGGCCTGGTTCGCGCTGACGATGTCATATCCGTCCTTGAAATAGATGCTTGCATAGGTCGGCAATGCGTAACCACCTATCAGATAATTGATCTGGAACGAGAAAGTCCAGTTTTTCCAGCTGAGATTGTTCACAAGGCCGCCGCTCAGAAGAGGTGTCCGGGTCTTGCCCGGGACGCGGTTCGCGGTGCTGAATGTACGGGTGACGTTGCCGTTCTTGTCGTACCACATCGGAGAACCGTCGCTCGGGTCCACGCCTGCCCATCTGACAAGGTTCCAGGTCTGGGAATCATAGCCTTCCATCCAGGCATAAGAGCCGAAACTGGTCGGGACGCCGTTGTACAATTCGAGAATCTTGTTCGAGTTGTGCGCAATGTTGAAATTCGTAGTCCAAGTGAAGTTCCTGCGGGCGAAATTGGTGCTGGTGAGGTTCAGTTCAATGCCGGTGTTCCTCATCCTTCCGATATTGGAAGATATTCTGTCGGAGGACAATACGCGCGAAACATAGATCTTGGACAACATGTCGCTGGTGACATTGTCATAATATTCCAGTTCAATGTCAAGAATCTTCTTGAGTTCAATACGTACACCGGCATTGATCATCCTGGTCTTCTCCCACGAGAGCCCCGGATTCGGAACGGAACCGATGACCGCACCGGTGCTGCCGGCATAGGAATAGCTGCTGCCGTAAACGTATGTGCCGTCAGCGCCTGACGTGTCGACGCGCGAGTTGCCGGTAAATCCGAAGGAGGCCTTGAATTTCAGCATCTTGACCAGCTCGCTGCGGAAGAATTTTTCCTTGTGCGCGTTCCATGACACTCCTGTGGACCAGAAATTGGACCAGCGGGAGTATTCGCCGAAGTCGGAGTTGCCGTCACGCCTGATATTGAACGAGACGTAATATCTTGAATCATACGAATATACAGCTCTGCCGAGGAAAGACATCTTCCTTTCGATATTGGATGAACTGTAGCCTTTCCTGGAAGATTCGTCGGCATATCCGACCTCTTGGATATTGTCGTTCATGAAGCCGCTGCCGGTCGCGTACAATGTCTGATATTTCACCTGACGGAGTTCAATGCCGGCATAGGCGCTGACACTGTGTTTGTCCGCAAATTTCCTGTCGAAATTGAGCCTCTCGACATTGGTCCAGTTTATATATGAAGCGTCCGCCCTTCTGGAACTGCCCTTGGGATTTCCGGCAGAATCCATGCCGTCGAGTGTCACGCGGGAATAATAAACATCCTCGTGGCTATGGGTGTAATCAATGGCGTATTGGGCCGTAAATTTCAGTCCGTCAATGATTTTCATCTCAGCAGAGAAGTTGGCGGATGTAACCACGGAGCGCTGCCGGTTGGTATTGGCCTCCCGTTCAGGGACTTCATTTTTCGTGAATTTCTGCATTGTCCACCCGCCTTCCTTGGCGTCGTACACCTTGTTGTACAGACGGAAAGACCCGTCGCTCATATAAGGTTCCAGAATAGGCAATGTTTCGAGATAGCCCCTGTAGAGAGGAAACAAATCATTGTTGTTGTATGACGCGGACAGCTGGGCATTGACTTTCAGCCAGCCGGTAAAGTCATACGTGTTCCTGGTCCTGATTGAGAAACGCTGCTGGCTGTCCCCTTTCACGGTATTGTTAGTGCGGTAGTAGGAACCTGTCACATAATTGGACATCTTGTCCGTACCGCTCGTAAGCGACACGTCCGCATACAGGTTCGTTCCTACGCCGAGATATTCTTTGGACCAGTCGGTATCGGTCGTGGAATATGAGTTATATTCATTGTCCTGATACGGGAAAGTACTGAGATTCTTGCCGGCATTGGCCCAAGCCTCCTTCGCGACCTCCAGATACTGTTTCTGGCTCATCATGCGGAATTCGGTGCTCTTGTCGATGGTGGCGACGCCGAAATTCACGCGTGCGCTCACTGCCAGCGGTTTGTTCTTCGCGCCGGACTTCGTGGTCACGAGGATCACTCCGTTGGAGCCGTCGGCACCGTAAATGGTAACCTGGTCGGCATCTTTCAGGACCGTAATCGATTCAATATCATCAGGATTCAGATACGACAGCGGAGAAACGGTATATGAAGTTCCGGCCATCTGGTTCGTACGGCCTCCTGTGTAGACAGGCACGCCGTCGATGACCCAAAGCGGTTCATTGGACGCGCTCAACGAGGCTTCTCCCCGGATTCGCGTTTCGTACCGGCTCCTGGTCGTGCCGGCAGCATCCGTGTTCGGTTCAATGGTCATGCCCGGCACGAGTCCGCTGAGGAGATTGTCAATGCGTGTCTTCGGTTTGTCCTTCAGTTGGTCGGCATTGACCTGGAACGCACTACCTATCAGGTCTTCCCTGCTTTGTTTCGTTCCGTATGCGCCGACAATGAAGGAGCCCTCCAGCTGGTTGTCTTCTTCCAGCCTCACGTCCAGTTTTCTCTGCGTGCTGACGGCAATCTCCTTGGTTCGCATACCAAGGTATTGGAACACAAGCACATAAGACTCCCCTTCCTCAGGCGCCTTGATGCTGAAATTACCGTCGGCGTCGGCGGTGGTTCCGATTTTAGTCCCGCGTATCATCACGCTCGCGCCCGCCAACGGTTCCCCGTCGGCTGCCATGATCTTGCCGGTGACACGGTCGGTATTCTGTTCAATGATTTCGTGTGAATCAGCCCTCAAGGCCCCTTCCGACGCCCTGGAATCAGGTGCCGGGAACAATAAACATAAGACAGCCAATGCATTCAGGCTGTACAATTTTCGTCTAGTCCATTTCATACGGCCTAAATATAAGAATATTTTCTAAAGCATTGACATTGACGGCATAATATTTTTTACAACTCTACGTTCGTCACACTCCAAGCGACCGCTTCAATGTCATCCCGACAGATCGCCATGACGGCATCTTCTTGAGCGTCCTGCGGACTGGTTCTACATCATAAAGCAGGAAAAGCAGCAGCACGGCAGTGCCTATCAGACATGACCAGCCGAAAATGGTCTTGACACTGGACATAAGAGGTGCCAGCGCATCCATTTTCGCCACATAGCCGGCAACGGACGGGTCTGGAACGGCCGGTATTGAAGATGAAAAATAATGAGTGGAATATGCTGCTGTATAATATCTTAGAGCATGTGCATACCCTGCCGAGGCTATCGACTCTATAAGTCCGTTTCTGATGAATCCGCAGATGGTGAGCCCAGTGAAGAAATGCTGGAAAGGCATGAATTCTTCAAGATAAATGGTAAGAGCTGCGAAAAATATGGCGAATCCGAACGTGCTGAGCATTGTCGGAAGATAGAAAACTTCAACATTGACATAAGGCGAAAGCCCGAAATACATTGTCAGCTGATAAGCGAGAATGGCGGCGAACCCGACGGAGAGCAGGGTCGTATATTTCAGGGGCACGACCTTGATCCACCAGAGTACAAACGAACAGCCGAACAGGGTGCCGAACAGTTCACAGAGCGAGAAACGTGCGGTCGTCATGGCTCCATAGCCGAGCACGGCGGACGTGAATGCGGTCTGGAGCGATTTCGGGGTGGCGCACATGACTTCGAGCACGAGGAAAAGTCCCAGCACAGGATAGAGCTGTCTGTATTTGAACGCGGCAGGGTCAATGTAAGGGTGACGGATATGCCGCATTCGCCCGACACATATCGCCAATGTCACTGGCCACGCCACGCATACGGCGCGGAAGACATTACTATCGAACCAGTTATAGTATTCACCGTAAGTAAAGATCCAGATGCTTTCGAGCAGGACCAATGACCAGAGGACGCATCCGAGCCAGTCCACGCTTATCATCGGGACTTTCGGCATCAGGCGGACATTCCTCGTCAGGACGAATACCGTCAATGCGACAATGAGCAGCAGCCCTATCATGAACCAATGCATCATCATCCAGCTTCCCAAATGATAGGTGAGCTGGTTTGCAATCCATGACGATATGTTCATGCATCCGACAACCACCATGTACAGGAACGGAAAGAATCTGGAAAAGTCGCGTCCGGGGGCCATCCAAAGCTGGATATTGGACATGCACTCGAAGGTTCCGCACAATTTGAGGAAACCTGCGACATATGAGATCACGCAGAGGACAGGAATGCTGCGAACATAAATGCACAACAGATTGCACAGGGCAATTCCCAGTGCGGCATTGAGCAGAAGCTGACGGTTGGTGAACCGGAACTTGAACCTGAACAGAAGGGGGAAAGGCATGGCGACGCCCACGACGCCGCAAAGTCCTATCATCAGCACATCCTCACGCATGAAGGATGTCGTACCCATGAAATTGGACAATGTCCCCAGGTATATTCCTCCGCTCAGCTGGAATACTATGGCGAAGAAGAGATATATCCACGGACGGACAGATTTAGGAACGTATTCCCGATACATGGGCATCGAGAACACCATAGGAGGCATCGGCATATCAATACTTCACTTCAGTTTCCACATTGAGACCCGCCTTGAGGGATGCCAGCTCTTCAGTAGTACCGTCAATCCTGATGCGGACCGGCACTCTCTGCTCCACTTTCACGAAGTTTCCGGTAGCATTGTTTACAGGTGCGCCCATCCATGCTGTTCCGGTAGCTGAGGCTATGGATTCCACATGACCGGCAAACTCGGCATCCGGCAATGCATCCGCTTTTATCTTGACCTCTGATCCGACAGCGATATGTTTCAGCTGAGTTTCCCTGTAATCTGCCACAATCCAGACATTTGCATCTTCCACGACTTTAGCCATAAGCTGGCCGGGCTGAACAAGCTGTCCCACGTGTATGTCCTTACGTCCCACATAACCGTCGCAAGGCGCTGTAATTATCGTATATGAAAGACGGAGTTTCGCAAGTTCAAGCGCAGCTTCGGCCAGGTTCACATTGGCCTCGCTCTGTCCCAGCCTGCCGGTGAGTTCATGGCCCACAAGTTCCGTGGACTTGCGCTGGCGGCTGACTTGGTCATATCGCGCCTGGGCTGCCTTGTATCTCGTCTCGACGGCATCGAACTGCTGCTTCGTCACAGCGTCCTTGGCCAGCAGGGCCTTGTATCTTTCGTAATCGTCGCGGGCATTGTCAAGATTGGCTTCAGCCTCTTCCATGCCGGCTTCCGCTACGGTCACATTGCTCGCGGTCGTCCTGATGCTTGCCGCGTCCGCAGTTTTTCCCGAAGCCGCACGCGCGAGATCCGCCTGAGCCTGCGCCAGCATATAAAGGTATTCGGTATTGTCAATGATGACAAGCGTGTCGCCTTTCCTGACGTGCTGATATTCTTCGAAACGGATTTCGCTGATAAAGCCCTGGATTCTGGTATTGACAGGTGAGATATGGCGTTCCACGCGCGCATCGTCCGTATATTCCACTTTTCCCAGATGCACGAAACGGGAGCAAACGTACCCGATTCCGCAAAGGAGAAGAAGGATAATAACTACGTTGTATATTCTTTTTATTGTTTTCTTGCTAATCATGGTTGTATGTATTTTATTGTTTGACATTGACTTACAATATGCCGGCCGCATATCTGAGGCAGCAGAGGCGATATTGGATTCCAGCTTCGGCCGCGGACACGCCCAGTTCCGCTTCGAGTTTCATGTTGAATGCATCCAGCATATCTGTCACAAGGACAAGCTGTTCCATGTATCTGTCGTGTACCCGCTCATAGTTTTCATCCGCGAGTTGCAGACTTTTTTCGCTGGTTTCCAGCTCCACGTATGACTGCATATAGTCGGCATAGGCCTTCTGGACATTGTTCCGGAGGTTTTCTTCCGTGACGTTCTTGGCCTGTTGTGCCTGACGGACAGCGATTTCCGCCTGCTTCAACTTATGTCCTGATTTGTAGAGCGAACTGAAATTGTATCGGATTCCAATCCCTACATACCAGATATTCAGGTTCTTGTCGACGGGAGGAATCTCGAAGGTGATCGGCCCGTTGAAATTTTCGTATGCCACGACCGCTATCTTCGGCAGCCTTTCGCTGCGCACAAGTTTCTGTCTGGTCAATGCCATATCAGCATTGATTCCCGACATTTTCATTTCAGGAGAGGCGTCCGCGGCGATTTCCTGCCAATTCTGCCGGGTCCGGTCGCGTAAATCTTCTCCATTTCCCAGTTCCGACAGGATTATCGTGTCTTCTGGCAATCCCAATGAATTGACCAGCCGGTAATTCATGATTTCCCTCGTGTTCCGGAGTCTGACAAGGTCCAGTTTCAGCATTTCCAGCCTGAGTTCATATCGCGTGACATCGGCAGCCAATGCCAGGCCCTGTTCCCTTTTTGCGTTGATTTCCTCTATCAGCCTAGTGGTCAATGCAATGTTCTTTTCGTATACTTTTATGCTGTTGTCGGTCCTGAAAAGGTCCAGGTATTCTCCGGCAACCATAAGTCGCAGTCCCTGACGGCTCTGGCCGATTACGGCTTCCGACATGCGTCCTTCATGTTCCGCCATCTTCACTGCGGCATTGACAGCGCCACCGGCATAGATGACCTGCTGGGCTTCCAGTGTGAATCCGTTCCCGAAGTGAGGTGACGGGGCTTTTGTAAAATTCGAGAAGTTCCTGTCAGTCAGGAAGCCGTCGCCGATATAGCTGACGTTCAGATCTGCATTGATTTCCGGAAATTTCGCGTCCTTAGCGGACCTTATTCCTTCCTCGGCGGCTTCCTGAGCCGAGCGGAGCATGGTCATCGTCCGGTTTTCGGTTTCAATTTTCGTGAACACGTCTGTCAATGTAAGTCGCAGGGTGTCTCCCCTTTCGGCAGCTCACGCCCGGGGGCTTGCGCACAGCAGCATTGACAAAAAAACTGCGACAGCTGATTCTGTCGCGATGATTCTTTTTTTCATTTTTCTTTGATTTTCGATTGCAAAGGTATTGCTGTCCGGGCAGAAAGGCATTGGACAAATAGATACAATAATGGGACAAATCGGAATTGCTATGGCTATTTGAAACATTTTTACCGATATTTGCGGTACAAAATGGAATTATATGGACAGCATCATCAGTGGAAAAATGACAGCGGAACTTATCGGGGGTGTGTCGGATATCAACACCGCCAATGGTGATATGCTTTCCGAGAACGGAATGATCATATTGTGCCGTCGCGGCAGCGCCGTCATCAATGTCAATTATCATGCATGGGATCTTCCGGACGGCGGTGTCATCACCATATTCCCTGGAGATGTGATTTCGGTCAGCAGACAGTCTTCCGATTTCATTGTCGACATGCTGGTTTATAGTCCGAACATTTTGCGTGAGGCGAGTCTGGATATCGAGCACAGCATCTATGACAAGTTGCGTGAGGACAGGTGCCGCAGCGATTCCCAGGTGGTTTCCGATATTGTCAGGTCGATGTTCACATTACTCGGCTTATATTTTCGCCAGAGCACATGCAAGTGTCTGGACAGGCTCGTCCTATGCCAGCTGAAGGCCTTTTTCATAGGTTTCCATGATTATATTTCCAGATTTCCGGACATGGTTCCGCCATCCTCGTCTTCCAAGCGAAAGCGAGATTTGTTCAATTTGTTCATGAAACTGATAGAGTTGAATTATAGGCGTTTCCGTGATGTAAACTGGTATGCCGGCCAGTTGAACATATCGTCCAAGTACCTGAATATCATCACGAAAGAGATTACGGACAACAGCGCCAAGACTCTGATCGACCACTATGTCATCCTCAAGCTCAAGCAGGAGCTTTCCGGCTCCGGCAAGTCCCTCAAGCAGCTTGCCTGGGACTACAATTTCTGCGATGCCTCATTCTTCACCCGCTATTTCCGCCTGCACACCGGCCTTACGCCCCGCGCCTGGAGATTGCAGAAGAACCCATCGTCAGAAAGCGCATCTAAAAGTTGATCAGCCAGTCCCAGCAAGGCATCACTTCGATTGTACCATAGTCGTCATTCAAGGTTCTCCTGTCATCATATGTTATTATCAATCTGCGTTTGCACGGTAATGCTTTCGGCAGTTTCTGCAAGGCGTCAACTTCACGGTTCAAGGTCACATCCGATTTGTCGATGGAATAAGAAACCTGTATTGCCAATTCTTCTTCTGGGATATAGAAGTCAACCTCAACATTATGGTTATAGAAAAAGACGCGCTCATTATCGCAGTCATTTCCATATTTGCGGAAAAGAGCAACGGCAACCATGTTTTCCAATAAAGTAGTTGTCGGATCCACAAGAAGAAGGCTAAGTAATCCATTATCAATGAAATAATATTTGCAGTTAGTTTCGCGTTCCGCAAATGCGGCATTTATGTTACGTAGCCGCAACAAAAGCCACGCATCTTCACAATGCCCGATATAATTGCTGGTTGTTGGAATGGTTATTTTGCCGCCTATTCCGGACAAAACTTTACAGAGTCTCGAATAAGACAATGGTTGTTTCACACTTTCAGCCATCTTCTTGACCATAAGACGCAGGAGGTTCGGATTGCTGATTTTGTTACGCGCACAAATGTCTCCAAGATATATCTTCTGATATACTGAACTCATGTATCCCCTTTTTACCGTCAACAGAACACTCTCCGGCAATCCTCCCCAGTTCATGTACTCTGCGTATTCCCGCAAAAAGATGGACTTTCCTGCAGTACTCATCAAAGTATTGTCATCATAAGGAATATTTCGCGAACGGAGATATTCTGTGAAACTATATGGATAAACCTCTATTGGTATATAACGGCCTCCAAGAGTTGTCATTATCTCTTTTGAAAGCATCTTGGCATTTGAACCGGTAATCCAAACGGTCCGTTTGCTGTCGGCCATACGCCTCGCAAACTTTTCCCACCCGTCAATATTGTGTATCTCATCAAGGAACAGCATCGGATTATCCTTTCCGGTCATTTCAATATGGCATTCAATGATCGAATTGAAGTCTTCATAATCAAAGCCGATCAACCGTTCATCCTCGAAACTTAAATAAAGCATTTCATCCCAATTATGCCCTTCACGCAACAACTGTTGAATCCGTTCAAAGAGAACAAATGATTTGCCGGCTCTTCTCACACCGACAAACACATAACAGCCATAGCCCTCAGTTTCAATGTCTCTGTGGACTATATTGTAACTTTCGATTTCACGACGATTGTCCAGAAGAATCTGTTTAAGTAATGCTTTATTAACCACAATTATTAAAATGCTATTTTAAATATTTACACAAAAGTATAAAATATCAATTAAAGAACAAAGCATTTATCTGCAAGAGATGACTTTCCAGCGGACCCGCCAGATTCCATCGTTGAAGTCATGACTGATTATCTTGAATTCGCCGACTTCCGAGGTGTCCGATACATGAGCGCCGATGCACGCGCAATCGTCATAGTCTCCAATGCTGACAATGCGTAAAGTATCAGAGGCATCATCAGGCAACTTGCTCAGATCCACAATCCCGGCGGCATCTTCTTTCGAAACGAAATGTATCGTCACGGGCAATGCTGCATTGATAATTTCATTGACCTTCGTCTCTATTGCAGCGACCTGCTCGTCCGTAGGGCAGGTGTCAAGGATATAGTCGCATTTGCTTTTCTTCCGCTCGACATGGGCATTGCGCGAACGCGGGCATCCGAACATGTTGACCATCGTGCGGTTAAGGATATGTTCTGCGGTATGCGCCGGCTCGTATTCAGCCTTGTTATGGGCATTCAATATCGGTTCTTCCATAATTTTTTCCATTTACCGCGAAGATAGCATTTTTTTGCAGGTTTCAAATACTTCTAAATTTTGATATTATTATATAATTGATTAACTTCGAGCGTATTAACTAATAATCTATTATATTATGCCAAAAGATCTGATGAAGTATGAATGCCTCAGATGCGGATGGATTTATGATCCGGCTGAGGGTGATCCCGATGGCGGGATAAAACCTGGTACACCTTTCAAAGATATCCCGAATTCGTGGAAATGCCCGGTATGCGGCGCATCGAAATCCGATTTCGCTCCATATCCGGAAGACTGATAAACTCAAGAAAGTCGATCGCGCCATGCGGTCGACTTTCTTTATGTCGTTTCCGGAACAAGACTTCAGATGAGCAGCATTATGCGTCCTTCAGCCTTCACAAATGTTTCCGGGAAACGCATCACTACGGCATAGACCTGCGCCGACGTAACCGGCTGCCCGTCTTTCCTGACATGCAGCCTCCTGCGGTTGATGATCTCCGCAATCTGTTCAGTCCTCAACCCGCCGTTGCGTTCAGCCAGAACATACAAAATCGCCTCTTCAATCTTCATTTCCGTTTTACAAAATGTTCAAATCTGTCTTATAAAATGTTCAAAACAACTCTATTATTGAACTCGCAAGAAAAACATCGAGAGGGATTCCACCAGTGCCAATGATATAACTATGTGCAGGTTTGAATTTTTCGGTAAACCTAGGCAATCCGTTATTCATACCTCTTCTCCCACTTTTAACTTCAATCGCAATGCAAGAATCATCAGACTGCACGATATAATCGACTTCATCATCACGTTCACGCCAATAAAACACCCTCAAATCTTCGTCCTCAGCCTGTGATAGAAGATGAGCACCAACAGCACTTTCAACCCATCTTCCCCATAATTTTGCATCAACTCTTACTGCCGCATACGATTTTCGTTGAAAGGCCGACAGCAATGCATTGTTATAAACCTGGAATTTAGGGCTTGAATTATATTTGCGGGCATCATCATTAGCATACTTTTGAAGCCCGGAGATTAATTGGCATTGGTCCAACAAATCAAGATAAGATGCAAGAGTAGTGATATTCCCTTCATCTTGAAGTTGTCCTGCAACTTTCGTAAGAGACAATTCCTCAGACGAATATTTGCATCCAAGTTCAAACAACCGCTTCATCAAAGCAGGTTTGTAAATATTGCTGGTTTGAAGAATATCGTTTTCGATTGCCGGAGCAGCTATGCTATCCTTAATATAGCGTTTCCAACGACTCTCATCCGACAAGAATCCAGCTGCGCCTGGATATCCTCCGAAATATATATATTCCTCCAATGATAATCCGAACGCATCCGACATTTCTTTGAAAGACCAATGTCCCATTCGAATCAATTCAAATCTTCCGGCAAGACTCTCTTTAAGTCCGGACTGTAACATCAGTCTGGAAGATCCGAGCAGAATCAATTTAATGTTTACATCATTATGAGTATCCCAGTCCCATTCCGTCTTGATACCTTCACTCCATTGATCAATTTTTTGAATCTCATCAATGACAAGCAAGTGAGTTTGCTCATGCTTAATTCTCATCAGGCCACGCACAGACTCCCATGTACGATGAATCCAACTGGAATCTTTTGGATTAACCCCATCTGCCTTCGTTAGAGTATAAGGAATCGTGACCTTCTCCAGAACTTGATCCATCAAGGTGGTCTTTCCAACTTGACGAGGGCCCACAATCACTTGTATCTTATTCCTTTTCTCATTGACTCTACCTAATACATCATTGTAGTATTTCCTAACGTAAAATGTCTGATTTTCCATTACAAAATGTTCAAATCTGTCTTACAAAATGTTCAAATCTTTGCAAAGATAGCGAAAATCAGGTTTCTTGCAAGGGGATATTCATATCAGAATAAATGCCTCACTTGCAAGTGAACTGTTTGGCACAAGTAGAAATTATGCGCCGTGGCGTGTAAATAGCTAGCTATTAGATATTTCGGCATTTTCAGAGTTTGCAAAACCGCAACCCTGAAAGTAGCTAATCCGCTATGACGTAAGGACTTATGCGCCACGCCTACTTATTGTTGCCCTGGTACGCATTGAAAAGAGGCGTGGCGGAAATCATACAGTCACTCTTGCGGCAAATAACGCGCAACGGTTGTGAATTATCGGCGGCATTTGATTATCTTTGTGTTATGTTCTTCATATCGTCATGCAGAACATAACAATCAAACAAAACATACATCAAACAATAACCGAATGACACAGAAAGGAATTTTCAGGAACACGATCGGAGCATTGACATTGACATTGTCGATGGGAATCATTGCGGAAACGGCGGCTTATGCGGATGAGGGCATGTGGCTTCCGTCGCTGATTTCAGAGAGGATCGGGGACATGCAGAACAAGGGCTTCAGGCTCTCGGCAGAAGACATTTACAGCGTGAATCAGGCATCATTGAAAGATGCGGTCGTGCTTTTCGGGCGCGGATGCACGGGTGAAGTCATTTCAGCGGAAGGACTGCTTCTTACCAACCACCACTGCGGATACGGCCAGATCCAGAAGCACAGCAGCGTCGAACACGACTACCTGCGGGACGGATTCTGGGCAATGAGCAGAGAGGAGGAACTGCCGAACAAGGGGCTCAGCGTGAGTTTCCTGGAAAGGATGGAAGACGTCACTTCAGTGATTCTCGAAGGATATACCCCGGAATTGACCGAAGCGCAAAGGGACTCCATCGTGAATGTCAATTCCAAGCAGCTCATAAAAGAGGTAACAGCCGAAGGAAAGGGACTTAGGGCTACTGTCGAGTCATTGTATTACGGAAACCAGTATTTCCTGTTCCTCTACCGCGAATACGGCGATGTCCGCTTGGTAGGTGCTCCGCCTTCATCCATCGGAAAGTTCGGCGGCGACACGGACAACTGGATGTGGCCGCGCCATACGGGCGACTTCTCCATTTTCCGCATCTATGCAGACAAGGACAACAACCCTGCTGAATATTCCGAGGACAATGTTCCATACACGCCCAAGAGATTCTTCAAGATTTCACTCGGAGGCGTTCAGGAAGGCGATTTCACATTCGTGTACGGATTTCCGGGAAGGACCCAGGAATATATCATGTCAGAGGGCGTGAGATATGTATCGGAGATTTCCGACCCTGCGAAGATAGCACTGAGGACAATGAGGCTCGACACTCAGAAAAAATACATGTCCGAGAGCCAGAAGGTCAGAATCCAGTACTCTTCCAAGAATGCCGGCGTGGCCAACGCATGGAAAAAGTGGCAGGGCGAGATGAAGGGAATCAACCGCCTGGGCACCGTAGCCGCAAAACAGGAATACGAAAAGAGATTTGCCAAGTGGGCCGAGGGGACGGAATACAGCACCATACTGCCACGCCTGGATTCATTGTATGGAGCATTGGAACCTTATACTTTCGCCAGGGAGTATTACAGCGAGACGGCCGCGTCCGTGGAGCTTTGCAGTTTCGCGGGTTCGGTAGCGAAGAAGCTTGCCGGCGGCGACAATGAAGGGGCGGCAGCATTGTCGGAGGCATTCTACAAGGATTATTACCTTCCTATCGACAAGGAGTCTTTCGTGGCGACCATGAGCGCATTCGCTAAAGATGTTCCCGAAGAGTTCCATCCGGAGTATATGAAAGAAGAGCTGGCGAAATACGGAAGCGTAAGCAACTGGGCAGATGCATTGTTCGGAGAATCCCTCTTCACGGATGCGGACAAGGTTGCGAAATTGCAGGCATCAGATACGGCAACAATGTATGCTGATCCGGCGGTAAGGTTCGCCAATGAATTCAGGAAATGGTATGCAAGCGACGTATACCCTTACGAGAAACGCCTGAACCGTGAAATCACTCTGCTTTACAGGGACTATATGAGAGGTCAGATGGAGTTCGAGCCGAAGAAAGCATTCTTCCCGGATGCAAATCTCACATTGAGAGTAGCTTACGGAAGCATCAGCGGCTACTCCCCTGCCGACGGGACATATTACAAGTCGCAGTCGACGCTCGAAGGAATAATGGAAAAGGACAATCCTGAGATTTTCGACTATGACATTCCACAGAGGCTGCGCGACATCTATGCGGCCAAGGATTACGGTCAATGGGCGATAACCGGGGACAATGGAAAGAAGACAGTTCCGGTATGCTTCATCGCCACCAACCACACCTCGGGAGGCAATTCCGGAAGTCCGGTGATAAACAAGGACGGCAACCTGATCGGTCTGAATTTCGACCGCGTATGGGAAGGCACGATGAGCGACATCGAATTCGACCCTGACTATTGCCGCAACATTTCGCTTGACATCCGCTATGTCCTGTTCACCATAGACAAGCTGGCCGGCGCAGACCATCTGCTGAAAGAAATGGTGTTCGTGAATTAGGGATTCATGGGCTGTCACAGCCACATGGTTACGAACACCTGCGGCTGTTGCGGATTTTTACGTCTGAAATGGCGTCTGAAATGCTGGGATATCTGATTTATGACGAATGAATCTGTCGATCAGTGCGAGTAATGTGCAAACTCTGACTGCAGAATATCCGAGACCATCTTTTTGGCATCATCGAATGTAAACTGCTGATAAATTATATGTATATTCTGCAAGTCAATGATATGAGAAGCCATTAACTTGAACACGGCTAGTTTATCATCGTCAAACGAAAAGATGCTTAATATCTTCGCGCATTGATTGCATGAGTAATAGCAGCCAAGGCTGGCCACTTCTATCAAATCCTTCTTGTCTTTATCGAAGCTGGCATCGGACACTTTTTTATATAAAGTGGAAAAGTCTCTATCGTTCAGCCCGTGCAGTCCATGCGGATATACCTGCTGATTTATTCTTGGAACGCCATTGGAGTAAACCTGAGAATTGATTTCTTCCTGCCGGTTGGACTCAATTGTCCGTTCGTCACATCTGACGACTTTACCAGTCATATCGAACATTACATAAATCCTTACGTTTGAACCACCCACAAACGGTCCGCGCCATTCTTCATACATCCAGATGTCGCCGAATTCATCGAAACTGGATGTCAACGGGGTACCAAGCAAAGCTGTCACTTGCTGTTTGGTCATGCCGCGTTCTATGACAGGTTTTTTAATTCTCGCGATTGCAGAGATACTGAAGGTCAGCATAAGAATGCATGCGACCGTTGCTGCCGTCAATTTATTTCTGTTCATAATCAATTGGTTTTCGGATAAGAATCAATGTTGTACGCAGACTCGATAAGACAATCATCATGCCATGGTCGGAGTAATCTCCATGTATTCTGATATTCGACTGGACACATGGATACGGAAAATTTACTTGAGACGGGCAATGATGCCGTCCCCGAGTGCCGACTTGCGGCGGATGTGGTCAATGACTTCCTGAACGAAAGGATTGTCATCGAAACCTCCGCCGCGGACGGCATTGAAATCTTCATCCCGGCGCGTCTTGTCGCCGTCAGCACCGAAACTTGTCATGGTCGTCAAGTCGAATTCCTTACGGGCGTCTTCGTAGATCAACTTGTCCAGAGAAACGACTGCATTCTTCCACTGTTTCACTATATCGGCGGCTTCATTTCGTGTAATCCGGGCAAGATCAATCTTCCAATAACGCTCGATTGCATCATGGGCCCATGTCCATTCGTAATTGTAGTAATGGGCGAAAATGTCCAGGAATCTGTCTGAAAGGACATTGACATCCGCTATTTTCCCGGAAATCACGTCATCACAGATACTTTCTATTTCTGAAGCCGGGGCGATGAGACCCGAGATGTCCACCCATTGTCCGGAGCCCACGGCAGTATCCTTGCGCAATGCGAGACGAAGCCCCTCGTCCGTACTGATATCAGCATCCTGAATCCTGGAGATCAGCGAGTTGCCCAAGAATTTTACGATAGCTGTCTGGTAATATTTGATGCCTTTGAACAGTGCCGCATTACGGATTGTCGCTTTCTTGTAAGAATAATTGTCAGCCCTCAGACCTGAAGCCTCCTTGAGGCGTTCCAAGATATCAATGCCGGCAAACATCTTCTGCACGGTGAACGGACTCAGATGGTTGAAATTTATGTGGTCCAGGCGGTGCGGGTCTTTCCGTTTGTCCCTTTCCGGCCATTTCTTGACATCACGTATGGTCCCGACAGACTTCAGGTTCACGCCAGGGACGATATAGGTAGAGCCTTGCTGCTCAATCAGATACGAAAACGGCAAATCAGTCGTGTCCAGATTGTTGACATGACGTCCCATTACGAGGGAAAACGCGCCGATTTTAGCGGGCCACAATATATATGAATCTGATGTAGTCTTCGCTCCCCTTTCGAGAATACCCTGATGAATCGGTCCCAATTTATACATGTGATTGCTCTGGTTGGACCCCGAACCGGCATTCATGAATGAAAACATTCCGGCAATCAGCAGTGTCGACTTGTGATGGGTAACCGTATATGGCCCGGCGAAAAGCGAGCATGCCTCACCGTTTTCTCCTTGGCAGTTGCTGAAGAACAATGATTCCGAAGCGCTGTAGCCATGCCCCAGGGCACAGGCTTGTCCGACAAAGCATTTGGAAATCATCACGCCGTCAGTAATCTTGCTTCCGCTTTCCACGATGAAATCATCGGCTATCACGTTCATGCCTATCTCCACAGGGTCTTCCTTGCAGGAAATGACCGATCCGTTACGTAAACGTGAAACGCCCTTGATCCTGGCATAAGGGCCGATATTGACATTGACAATATGCATCGCGTCGAGGATTTCGACATTCTCGCCGATGACGCCGAAGGAAGCTGTGACGCTCTGCACATATTTTCCGACCATCTTGTCGAGGGCTTCAGTCAATGCCGGTTTGTGTCGATAAAGTGCTGATATATAGGCTTCATGGGAGGACAGATTGTCATGGATGATGACTTCACGTCCGCCCGTTTCATTAAGGACATTGACCTTGATTCCATTGCCGAACGATGTCTCGCCATAGGTAATCAGGTCCGTCACATTCTCCAGATATGAGCCGCTGCCGATTACGTAATTTGCAATGTAGTTCCGGACATGTTCGATCATGCAGTCGTCTCCTACCACGACATTGTGGAGGGTAGCGTGAAAAATTCCGCTGTGCTTCCGGATTCCCCCTGCCAATGTGAAGATTTTTTTGAATGAGCCCAGTTTGATTTGTCCGGAGAACGTCACATTTCTCACGTACTCCGTGTCAAATTCTGGGTCTACAAGGACATTGTTCCAGTCCTCGCACCTGCACGATTGTGCTTCCAGCCTCGCAATTTGTTCCGCTGTAATCAAGTTGTAGGTTTTCATTTTTTCCGTATAATATTTCTGATCAACCTTATTTCGGTCCAATATACGAAAATAATTTTGCAAAATATTCGCATCACCAATGGAAGCTTCCCCCAAAAGTCAGCCTCTGTCAATGATATCAAAAGGGACAATGCTGCCGCCGATGCCGTCAATAATGCCACTCTCAGAACCAAATCGAGAGTGTTCCGGAGGCGGTGTCGTGCAAAGGAGATGATGACGGAGTCAATATGAGAGCAGCGTCAAGCGTCATATGCCAGAAGCGGAAGCCCAATCCTACAGAGGCCCACCGCTGCTCACCGGCAGATATATTGCCCAAATGATAGCCCCCTCTGGCATAGACCATGCGGCGGTATGAGTACTCGGCACCGAAAGAGGCTGAGACTCCCCTGCTCGGAGACAGACTGCCGCATGTCGGCGCCACGGAAATATCCAGGGAAGCACCGGCGCGGAAACGGTTATGCTTACCTGCCAGAAGCCCGGCTGAAGCACCTGCATTGACAAGCCATGGAAGGCTGCGGCGGCCTGAGCCATAATCCGGCGACGTGCCGAAATTCTTCAACTGCGCGATTGCTGCAATGTCCTCCATGACACCTTTGAATATATGGCGCCAAGCTAGACCGGCATCGAAGGAAACAGCATTGGCAGCATTCCCATAGCCCGGGTCCAGACGTAGATATCTGGCAGTCAATGCTGCCGAGAAATCTCCACAGAACTTGTGGGCATATCCCATTTCAAAAGCCATGTCCCCAGGCTTGGCTGTGTCATCAATGACATTGCCATAATCATCAGTCTGTTCGAAAGGTGGTGTTTTCAAAGAGCGCATGCCGAGATAGACAGTCCCGGCCTTGCTGAAACTGTATCTTGCCGACATTGAATAAGATGACATCCCTCCGCCCAGAACGTTACGCATCCACGACTGACAGGAAAAGCCGGCAGAAAAGCGATTCTGCGAGAACGGAGAGAGTGCAGCGTTGTCCAGCACAGAAACATCATCGAGTGATACCACCCCGGCACCTGCCAGGGACATTGTCCTCGAATCCGCAGGGTTTTTCATAAAAACGCCTGTTTCTTGAGCTGCGGCCGTGATGGTGGCAAGGCAGAAAAATTCCACGCAGCAGATTGCCAATATATTATTGAGTCCTGATGGTTTCATAGCACATGAAAATCTATAATTTAACAACTGTGCGGACAAGTGAGCCTCCATCCCAGGAGATGCGGACCGTATAATTTCCGCCGCCCAAAGATGACATATCCACTGAAGCAGGTTCAGTCGGGGCAATCTGCACGTCAGCAGTCAGTACACGCCTCGCTGCGGCATCATACACAGAGACATTGACCTGTCCTTTCACATTTCTTCCCATACGGATATGCACGATATCCTTGACAGGATTCGGATACAAATCGACTTCGCGGGAATCATCTCGACAGAGCACGGCAAAAGTACATTGCGAGACATTTCCGCCCTCATCGACAGCAGTTACCTCAACTTCCGACCGACCGAATTTAAGAGGCATTATGCTGAACTCTCCTGAAGGGAGTTCCTGAAGGAAAAGCATTGACCTGTCGCAGGACAGACTGTATTTTACGGTCTCGGGGACCTCATCTTCAAATGCAGATGACGGCAGGAATACGGAGGTTTCCTTCATTGAGCCGAGATAGACCGGAGCAAAGGCATTGACGACAACCGGGGCTTGATCCGGCAGCAGATCGAATCTCAAGTCTGCCGAGTCGGATGCGCCGAAACGGTCCGAAACCGTAACATGCAGCGAATAAGAGCCAGGAGTACGCTTGTAGTTGAAGATGTCCAGATGCAGTTTGCCCTTTTCTTTCACAGGTGTGACCGCACCGCTCGGGTCAGTAAGTTCATACGTATAGTCCTTGCTGTCCGGGTCCGTGACCAGGCAAGTCACACGCACGCGCCGGTTATAAGCCACTTGCACCGGCTGAACGGCATCAGTGGAAAGGACAGGCGGTTCGTTTACAGGAGTCCCGAAGGAAATGGAGGATACGGGCGAACGGTTCATCCACGGGTCTTCGGCAATAATCGCCACGGTGTAGCGGGTATCCTGGTCCATGTTCAGAAGAGTATATGACATCTTGTCTCCGGTTTTTTTCCCGTTCACCGGAACACGTACAAGGCTTGCGCCTTCAGGAAGATTTTCCGGATCCGGCTTGTCCAATGTTCCCACGCGCCACATTATCAAAAATGTATCAGGATGCTCGTCATCCTTGTCTTCAGGTACGGTCCATGTCAGTTCCACTTCTCCGGCCGTATTGCTGTTCTGAAGGTCAACCACACGGTCAGGAGCATAGCCTTGGTCCGAAGATACAGCCTTGTAGGCATCCACAGCACCAGACCCGAGAAGCCCCTTATAATCAGGATTATACGCATCAACATTGTTGACTCCTCGCGTGAGGTACAGTTTCAATTTATCCGGCGTGAAGCCAGGACCTCCATATTTGGAGACGGCAAGTGCGGCTATGCCTGAGACATGAGGACACGCCATTGAAGTACCCTGCATATAGCCATATCGGTTATCCGGCAGCGTGCTGTAGACCGGACACTCGTCATCATAGCGTCCGTCTTTCCGATAGGTTCCGCCTGGTGCAGCGACATCTACCCATTTCGCATAGTTGGAATAATATGCCTTGCGGTAATCAGGTGCGACGGATGCCACTGAAAGCACCTGGTCGTAGCATGCCGGATAGGAAAGATAATTGCGGTCATCATTGCCTGCCGCAAAAATCACTATTCCACCCTTCATCGGGCCTACTTGATTTCCGTTCTCGTCAATTCCTGCATATTTTATGAAATAGTCTATGGCCTCCTGACAACTCTGGGGAAGATAGGTAGCGCCATCATATCCCCAGCTGTTCTGGCTAATGACTGCACCGGCATCGGCTCCGTATTTGATGGCCGCATCCGAATCACCGTCATCATTCTTGTTGTTCGTAAACATTTGACAGCTGAGCAGACGGACTCCGGAATGGTTTCCGCTTCCGCCTGCAATTCCGCAGACACCTTTGCCGTTATTATTCTCCGCACCTATGGTCCCTGCCACATGAGTACCATGCGGGACAGCAGTTATCTTGTTATCACCCATCGGATTACGGTCCGTATATATGAATTTCCAGCCATATATGTCATCCACATAGCCGTTATTGTCATCATCCACACCTTCCTGTCCATAGAGTTCAGCCCAGTTGCCGACATTGCCTGCCAAATCCTCATGGGCATAGTCGATACCGCCGTCCACGACAGCCACAACGACATCATTGCTGCCGGACGTAACCTCCCAGGCGCGGAACACGTTAATGTCCGCTCCGGCTATGGCATCCGTGCGGCTGCCATCATTATGGTAATGCCACTGCTTCGGCAGATAGGGATCGTCCACCGGATATTCCGAAGATGAGCTGACGCCCATAGGCAGCATCGTGACAGGCTCTCCGAAATCTATCCTCTTCACAGGCAGGACCTTTTCCACGACCTCGATTCCATCTGTATTCTCCAACTCGCCTGCAGCCTTGGTTACAGGAACAGCCTCGTCATACCATACATTATACCACCTGTCCAGACCTTCCTTATGAGTACGTGCCTCGAATTTTCCGGCATACGGGAACACACGCTCCATCCTGGTCGCTCCGACTGCAGAAAGCAGACTAATCCTCGGCTCTACTTTTTCCGAAAACTTGACCCTGAGTCTCCCCGGAATAACCTTGATATCATCGGCCTCACGTATAGGCGTCTCGACATCAATGTCTTTTTCCATCTCATCGCGGACGGACGAGCAAGAACTTGCAGCAGAAACTCCCAGCATCATTGCCAGCACCAATACTGCGGCATGGTTGTCATTCATCATTTCTCCATTCATTTTTTTCGGGCACAAATTTACGCCAATGCCATAAAACGTCAACTCACCATTTGTAGGTGTTTCGCCAATGAAAAATCACCATTTTATAGGATTGCCGACAGAAATTCAGGTCCGTAAATTTGCAGCCGAAAAAAAATGGACTGACAAAAAAAGATGACCCTGAACAACTATCGGACTCACTATATGATATTGCTGCTTTTTCTGATGACAATAATGTCGTCGGAACTCGTTGGAGCTCAGAACGTCAGGCACATTGCCGGAACTGTTACCGACATTGCAGGCAATCCTGTAGCAGGGGCCGGCATCGTAGCTTACGGCGGAAAAGGCCGTACTTACGGCACATCCGCAGACGCTGACGGACGCTTCTCCTTCGACCTTCCTGACAGCATCGGGACCTTCAAGACGGTAATGCTGGGATATTGCGACGAGATTGTACGGATCAATACCGGAAGTACAAAGTACAATATCATCATGAAAGAACGGACAGAGACCGTATCTGACGTAGTCGTAACAGGATATGTGGACAAGAAAAAAGAAAGCTACACGGGAGCCCTAAGCGTAATAAAGCGCGACCAGATAGAGAAACTGACACATAGTAACGTATTGAACATCATACAGCTGCAGGCGCCGGGCTTCGAGCTGCAGGACGATATCCAGAATGGTTCCAACCCCAACAAAGTGCCGGATATGGTGCTCAGGGGAAGAAGCAGTTTCATCGAAGGAGACCAGACCAACGTTCCTCTTTTCATCCTTGACGGAACCGAAGTGGACATCTCATATATATTCGATATGCCGGCCGAGGACATCGAATCCATATCAGTTCTGAAAGATGCGTCCGCAACTTCATTCTATGGATCAAAGGCTGCCAACGGAGTGATAGTCATCACCTCCAGACCTACGCAGTCCGGAAGACTCCAGGTAAACTATACCGGAAATGTCCAGATGAGTGTGCCTGACCTTTCCGACTACCGTCTCCTCAACGCCGCCGACAAGCTTGAGTACGAACGTCAAGCCGGTATCTACGGCAATTTCACAGGATCCAGCAGCACAGATCTCGCCTGGCAGAAAATCTATTATGAAAAACTTGACAGGGTCAATGCCGGTGTGGACACGGACTGGAAACGGATGGCCCTCCGCACCGGACTGAACCATCTGCATAATGTGATGCTCTCAGGAGGAAGCCAGGACTTCAGGTACAATGTGTCAGGCAACATAAACTCCACGCGCGGAGTCATGGACGATTCCGGCAGGAACAGCAGTTCTCTCCGCATCAATCTCACATACGGAAGTCTTTCCAAGCTGTTCATACAGAACATTGCATCATTCAGCGCCACCAAATCCACGGACGTCCCTTACGGAAAGTTCTCCGACTATGTCAGGCTGAATCCTTACGACAGACCTTACAATGAAGACGGCTCCCTTAACAAGGAACTTTCGTTCAACACGGCCAATCCGTTGTACGAGAAACAGTTGAGCAGTTATATCCATTCATCATCCACTTCGTTTATCGACACGTTCAGGCTAAGATGGAACATCGCAGGAGGCTTCAGAGCCGAAGCGACATTGAGCTACACGCTGACAAAGTCCGGCGGAGAAACCTTCTATTCACCGAAATCGCAGAAATTCAACACCACCGCAGACCCGAAGAAAAAGGGCAGTTTCAATGTCAATGACGGTACGTCCAATGCACTGTCCGGCAATGCTTTCCTGGTCTGGAACAAGTCATGGGGCGAGACATTGACAAGAACAAGTTCGCTCAGCCTCACCGGCGGGGTCAATGTGGAGGCCACGAAGTCCGACACTCATTCTTTCTCGGCGCTGGGCGTCCTTTCCGACAAACTGGAGCATCCTTCGATGGCGACAGGCTACGCCGAGAGCCATCCAGGAGGAGGAGAGGACCGGTCCAGGATGCTTGGATTCTACGCCAATGCGAATTACATCTACGGAAACCGTTATTTCGCCGATTTCTCCATACGTTATGAAGGTTCTTCCAAGTTCGGCACAGACAACAGGTTCGCCCCGTTCGGTTCCTTGGGTTTCGGCTGGAACATCCACAAAGAGAAATTCATACAGACGACAAAAATCTCACTGCTGAAACTGCGCGCCAGCATCGGATTCGTAGGCAATGCCAACTTCAATCCATATCAGGCGCAGCTTTCATACCGGTACAGTTCAGATTTGTATTACAACGGCAACATCGGCGCCGTGCCGGTCTCAATGGTAAATCCAAACCTCAAATGGGAGCGAAGTCTGAAAAGAAACATAGGCTTGGACTTCGGAGTGTTTGCTGACAGGCTAAGCGGCAGCATTGACTATTACTATGACACTACCAACAGTCTTGTGATGGACATTTCCAAACCGCCGCACATAGGGTTCAGCAATGCGAAAGAGAACCTTGGGAAGATAAGCAATTCAGGAGTGGAACTGTCCATAAGAGGAAATGTTCTGCAACGCAAAGATCTGAATCTGAACCTTTTCCTCAACGCCAGCCACAACACCAACAAGATTCTTCATATAAGTGACTACTTGAAGAACCTGAACGAGAAGAACGAGGCATCATCCTCGTCCGTACTGCCGGCTTCATTTTATCAGGAGGGAGAGTCAATGACGGCACTGAAAGTCATGCGTTCCGCAGGAATCAATCCTGCAAACGGACGTGAGGTATTCATTGACAAGGATGGAAACTATACTTATGAGTACAGTTACAAGGACAAATACGTGGCTGGAGACACCTCTCCGGTGGTGAATGGTTCGTTCGGGGCGTCGTTAAGCTGGAAGAGCCTGGATTTTTCGATGACTTTCGCCTACAGGCTGGGAGCCACCGTCTATAACCAGACTCTTGCGACAAAGGTGGAAAGAGGAAATCCTCGCGAGAACGCAGACAGACGCGTGTTCTACGACAGGTGGAAGCAGCCTGGCGATATGGCCAAATATAAAAATATAGCCTCCAGGGAAGTCACGCCCGTCACTGACAGGTTCGTAGCCAAGGAATATGCCCTTAACGGTTCTTCTCTCAAAGTCTCATATACATTGCCGCAGAACTGGATTACCCGGATACATCTGCGCAGGGCCATAGTTTCGTTGTCCACCGGCGACATCTTCAACTGGTCATCCATCCGCAGGGAGCGTGGCCTGGACTATCCTTTCGCAAGGACATTTCAGTTCTCATTATCGCTAAACATCTGACAATATGACAAATAGGTACATATCTGGTTTTATCATAGTTCTTCTGACATCTTCTTGCAGTTTTCTTGACATTGACACTCCGGGAATCGTAAACAACGGGAAAATGTTCGGGAACGAGCAGGGATTCATTGACGCTATGGACGGGGCATATGCATCCATGGCAGCGGATGGCCTATATGGCAAGGAGCTCTCTTTCGGATTCATCGACGAAATAGCACAGCTGTATTTCAATGACTATGGCGAAGGCGAGACGACATTGACAAAAAGCATTGACCTGAAATATAGGGACTCGGATGTGCGTGCGCGTATCGACGCCATCTGGAGCGGAGCATATAATGTCATTTCCTCTGCGAACAGTATCATTGACAATGTCTCCGGGCATTCTTATCCGGGGCTTCCTCATATCGAAGGCGAGGCGCGGGCCGTAAGGGCGATGGTGCATTTCGACATTCTGCGCCTGTTCGCTCCTGGAATGGAAAAGCCTGATGCTGAAGCAATTCCCTATGCCGACCATTTTTCCATAACGCCTTTCAGGAGGCTTTCTGTAAAGGGTGTATATGACAGGATCACTGATGATCTGGAGCGGTCGTACAAACTGCTTTCAGAATCTCCGGAGATTTCCGGGAGGACTCCGTCCAATGTTTATATGAACAAATATGCTGTCGCGGCTCTTCTGGCGCGCGTACACAACTGGGCGGGTAGCCACGTAGAAGCGGCCAAGTACGCTGAAGCGGCATTGGAGGGTGATTTCCAGTTCACTCGGGACGAGCAAGTGAAAAGCCTTTTCAAGGGATATCTGGCAAACAGGGAGTGCATATTCGGACTGCATGCTCCGAACATGTATCTGGATGTGAGGAGCAACCTCTACCCCACCAGACTTACCGAGTCGATGCTGATGGTGCGTGACAATTACCAGGCGCTGTTCGAAGTCCCTACATTCACTTCCACAAACAATGATTACCGGTATCAGGCATGTTTCGCCAAGAGGACGTGGACTAAAAGCGTCACGCTTTGTGTGAAGTTATATGACAAGAACTATGATGAGGACCAGATAGTTCCGACCGGGCGCATTCCAGGTCCCAACCTGATAAGAATTCCGGAGATGTACTACATTCTTGCTGAATCCGCATATTCATCTGCTGACATGAGACATGCCCTGGAGTATATGAATACCGTGGTGACTGCCCGCGGTCTGCGGCCGCTTTCACTGGAAGACATCGACACGGAGGCAAAGTTCAGAAGAAAACTTGTCGGAGAATATATTAAGGAGTACTGGGGAGAGGGACAGATTTTCTTCATTTACAAGAGGTTCAATATGGATATGGACGGGGTGAACAGCAAGCATTTCACTGCTTCTGACGAGGTATATGTGCTTCCGCTGCCGGAAAGCGAGTACGAAAACGGGGAGGCACGGAAATGAGAAGAACAGCAATGATTTTGGCCTCGGCAGGCATAATCGCAGGGTGCAGTTACAAGGAAAGTTTCCCTTACAAGGGAGATTCGCTGGTGAATTTCAAGACAGATTCACTGTATTTCTCTTTCGGTGAGCTTCCGTTTTCAGTGACGGACACGACGCTCCTGATCGGGGTGGAAATCATCGGTTCCCCTGCCGGTCATGAACGTATATTCAATATCGCTCTTGACCATTCGAGAACTACGGCAAGGCTTCACGAGCATTATGATGAACCGAGGATGGAAGGAACAATCCTTTCCGGAGCATCGGCGGGTACGGTAGCATTGACAATACACAGGTTGTCCCTCCAGTCGGATTCTGTATTTACGGTGGTGCTGGATATGCTGCCCGGTGAGGATTTCAGGCTCGGTGCGGTGGAGGACAGATCGGTAGCAATCAGTTTCACGAACAGGCTTGACCTGCCGGAATGGTGGTCTATGCTATCAAAGTGGCTTGGCGAGTATAATCCACGCAAATATCAGAAATTCATAGAATTATGGGGCGGAGCAATTACGCGCACAGATATCAATGAGATGAAATACACGATATTGCGGACGTTCAAGAAAGTCAAGGAGTATTTCGGGGATCATCCGGAGTTCGATGTCTCTTTCCCTGACGTGGACTGGCCGGTATAAAGGATATTGACATGGTAATTAATTTTAATCAATAATAATACGAATTATGAAATCATTGAAAATGTTTGTGGCGGCAGGTGTTCTCGCGGCTATTGCCGCATCCTGCGCAAAAGAAAACAACATCAAGGTAATCGTACCTCCTGATGTGGCTGAGTTGTCAGGTGTAGAAGCCAAATACGACAGAGGCCTGCACGAGTATCTGGAGATTGCTCCGACCGTGAATTTCGTGAACTACACGGAAGAGAACAAGGACAGCGTGAAATATGAGTGGAACATAGACTACAAAGTCGTCGGAACAGACAGCGTGCTGACATTCAAGTGCGACAAGAACGGCCAGTTCAACGGTTATTTGAAGGTTTCCACGTCCACCGGTGCCAAGATTGCCGATTTCAAGCTCACGGTCACAACTCCTTACGACAAAGGACTTCTGCTGCTCTCCGGTACGAGCGAAGGGTCAATACTGACATGGAAACGTCTTGACATTATGAGCACCCCGGCAAGTCCGTACGCTTTCAAGGACAACAACCCGACGCTGGAACTCGGCAAGAGCCCGCTGGCACTGTGCTGGAAAGGTGAAGGACTTACATCTCCAAAGGCGGCGCTTATTAAGGACAATTACTATGAAGTGCTCGTCAGCACAGAGAATCCCGTCAAGGTTTATGCATTGAATACCAATGATATGACCGTTAGGACAGAAATCACGTACAACGGCAGTGGTGAGTTCCATCCAAATGCCATGCTCTGTCCTAAAGGCACGCAGGAGGGCGCATGGAACAGTATGCAGGATGTCGTCTATTTCGTAGGTGGGGGTAAAGACTACATCATGACAAGTGACAGGAATTTCGTTGCTGCAGAAGGTTCTGACATCCTTCCGGAAGGAGCCGTGATTGCAGACTATACTTGCGTTGTCGGCCAGACTAACTCAAGTGATTATGTCCGCGCATATTTCGACAAGACCACACACAAACTTGTCTATATTTCGGCAATTTTAGCTTTTGAAGCAACAGAGGGAGACAAAGTGCTTTCCGGCGAGCCGATTTTCATGAAAGGATGCGACGGCGAGTATTACAAAGAACGCTATGATGCCATGGCCATAATGCTGGTGACTGCAGATGGTGCCGCGACCAAGGTCTACAGGTTCGATCCGGACGCCGCTGTAATGGGTGAGTCAGTTCTGAGCGAGATCGATGCGTCAGGCAAGATTCTTCCAGAGTCCGCCATAGCAGTAAACCCTATCAAGACGATTCTCTACTACTCCAACGGGAACAAAATCTACAGGCTCAACTATGACGGAAAGAATTTCGACTCTGAGCCATACATCACGCTCGACGGCAATTACACAGCAAAGAAGATGATTTTCAACACCTACGATGCCAAGACGCTATACATCGCTGCGGAAAATGCCGATGAAGAGAGCGAGATGAAGGCTTCACTGTTCATCTACGACATTGCTGACGATGCTTCCGCCAAGCTTTTGTTCAAGGACGACAAGGTCGGCGGCTCTGTCAAGGATCTCATCTATAAAGGAAACGGACGCGAGTACGAGAGCATACCGTCAAAGACAGCTAAACTACTCATTTAGAGTGCTGATTTAAGGCGGGTATGGTCAATGACTTCCTGAACTAAAATAATTTTGCATGTTTTTTGCATCACCAATACGGCTCCGCGTGTGCGGGGTCGTAATTTTTAACTGGTTATGATGAAGAGAATTATGCCGCTCTGTGCGCTGGTGTGCGCATTGGCGTTTTCGGTATCCTGCGACAAGGACAATGCCGACAAGATTGATTGGAAAGAAATACCAAGTGAGATAATCACCGCCGAAAGCGGGAATGCAGTGATTACTGTCAATGAGGTGCCTGTGAAGATAGGCTATGCCAAAATTTCAGCAAATTCTGACAATGCGACATTGACATTGAACAATGTCATTCCCGGCTACCGCAAGGTGGAAATGGGCATTGACCTCAAATCGGCCGGCGAGGGGGAATGGTCTTTCAGCGGACAGACTTCCCTTACGGCGAGCCCGTCGATGGTGACGTTGTTCTCGGTCGAAGCCCGTCCGACAATCTACGAGATTTCATCCGAAGGCAAGATTACCTCTGAGGGAAAAATAACGGTCGTGGCGACGACAAAGGTTTCGGAGAAGGCTCAGGCCAGATTGACCGGAACATGGAATCTTCTCCGCACGGCAGCCCCTGGAGCCAACTTGCTTCCGTCTAAGTATCCGATGCAGGTAACATGGACAGCAGACGGAGAATATGCCGCCACAGCAACCAATCTTTCAGTGGCATTGAGCCTTATGGGGAGCTTGAATATCGCGGACAGATTCAACAGCATGACATTCCATGAGGACGGCAATGTTACCGCAGAATACAATGAGGCAGAATCTGAAGACAAGGGAGATTTCCAGATGCCTGATGTCCAGACGCTTCTGAAGGCGCTTATCGGGCCTGACGGAAAGTATCATTTCAATGCTGGTCCCAACACTGAATGGATTTCCCTGCCTAAAGCCAATCTCGCTTTCTGGTATGCTCTCCAAGGTTATTGCTACATTGTCCCGAATCTGGCGGCATCGGCTGAGAATGGCGACGACACGAATGTCCTGGATATTATGAAATCTCTAGACAGTCTCAAATACCTGGGTGTAGATATGACCCTTCTCCTGCCCCAGATACAGGAAATGATGAAATACGGTCTCCGGTTCAAATATTCTGAGGAGGACGGTTCTCTCGAACTTTACGCCGACAAGGAAATGTGCGATCCGGTCGTCAATGCCTTGCTCCCTGCCCTTCCGAATCTGGATAAGATTCTTGCCGAAATGGAAAGCAATCCGGATATTTCAGCAGAAGAAAAGGCCGAGTTGCTCGCTCTCAAGCAGGTCATGAAAGCCTTCGGATTCGAGAAGCCGTCAGACTTCGTCCCTCTCTGGCAAAACACCCGGACATTCAGGATTTCAATTAATCTCGTGAAGGCCTGAGGCTGATTCTGCAGAAGAGGATTGCCGGCACTTCACGGCAGTAGACATTGTTCCGCGAAGTGCTGGATATTGTTCCGCGAAAACGTTTTAAGCGGTACAACCCGGTGAATTTTCGCCGCTTTGTACCGTTTTAACGTTTTATCTGGAACCAAAATGATATTTTTTAGACCTGTCCCTTTCATAGCGAGGAGCAAGTTAGCAAATAATGCGGATTTCTACAAATTCCGTCAATCAAGGTAGAACCAATTAAAATCAACTCGCCCGTCCTTATGTGTGAGACGAATCGTGTGTTTACCCTTCTCGAGGTACAAGCCATCTATCCACTTGCATTTCCACTCGGAAGTCTTGTCGAAAGTGACAAATTGTTCTTTTCCTCCATCTACAGAAACAGCCATCACTCCCCCAAGGAGAGTTGATATGTAGCGAGCTCCGAGCGAGTAGGTCCCGGTTTTTTCAACCTCAATCTGATACTCAACCCACGCATCCTGCTGATAGCAAAGAATCATAAGTTCACCGGCAGAATCGGTACACGGACGCACTTTGAACACATCCTTCCATCCGGTCTGCACTCCACACATATTGTGGGCGACATAATGCTCTGCCGGAATGACTTCGTGCCTCCCATACCAACAGTTTTTATCGAATGAAGAAAAGTTCACATACACCCTTCCCAATTCAGTAAGTTCGGGAGAGGAAACATCACTATTCAACAATGATATGGCTCCCCACTTACCCGTTGCACGATGCATGAACCATGAATATCCGTCCACATTGCTGTCCGTCTCAAGCATGTTGAGAACATCGGACATGAACGAAATCTGCTCGGTGACACTGTTTGTGATGCTACCGTTCGCATGACAAAACTCGGTCATAAACACCGGTTTGCCGTACTTGTCGAACTTGCGTATCATCGCTCGCATTCCGCTCACGTTCGGCATATAGCAGTGAAGAGCAATCGCATCGAAGGCATCGTTCCCTATTCCGTCGCAGGCAACAAACTCGTCAAGCCAGACCTCGGGGTCGTGATAGCCCGAGAGTGTGCCGTAATTCAATGCCGGAGACATCAATTTCATTCCGATTTCCTTGGAAAACGCCCTCAACTCCGGCCAAGTCTTGGCAGCCACAGACGGCACCATATTGGCCTGGTCAACAAGGTTCGGCTCGTTGTAACCCAGAATATATCCCGTGGAAGGATAATCATTCTTGAGGCGACTGATATTGTCCTTGTTCAGTCCGGCATTCCAAACCATCGGATAAAACTCCATCCCCGCCCCGTAAATGGCTGAAGCATCCGCGGGATAGTTGTGGGACCAATTATAGTCCCAACTGACTCCCGGAGCGAGCAAGCGGGCATCTGAAGAAATCTGAAGGTTGCCACAGACTCCCCTCTTGGCACTGCGCGCCTGCTTTGTCCTGACTCGGAAGACATTAAAGTCTTCCTCGTGCGCCATTGAAGGCTCACTCTGACAAGACACTACAACAGGCGCGGCAGTGATAAGGGATAGCAACAGAATGATTATTCTGCTCATTCTTTTTCAACTATTTTTTGTACCAGAAAATGGCGTCAACATCCAGAGTGGTAGGGTAACCATTGGTTCCCTGAGTCCACTGGAGCACGTTTACAGAAGATGCATTATATTTTTCTCCCGCCATAAATGCTGAAACAGGAATTTCGATTTCGTGCCATTCGCCATCTCTTTTGAAACCGTAAGCAGCTTTCTCGTCCCCAATGGTAATAGTAGCGTCAAGCATTCCGAGGCTGTACTCGCCTGCAGCAGTTCCTTTCATTGCAATATGGAGAGTGTAGTCGGCTGTAATTCCCTTAAGAACTTCACGGCGCTTTGCGGACTCAGCCTTCTCCTCATCGGTAAGACCTTCTGCAAGACGGAACGCATAACCAAACCAGCCACTGGCAGTCTTAATTGAGAACCAGTCAGCAACAACTCCGAAGAAGTTAGGACCAGAAGGGGTACCTGTCGCTCCGCCATTCCACCAGTCAAAGAAGAGAGTTCCGGTATCCGGTTCTCCATACACACCGTCAGCAGGCATAAAGTACTTGATCTTCTTCTCGATTTTCTTTATGGTAGTCTCATCCATAGAAATGATGATGTAGTCCGAACCTTGGAGACAAGGATAAACCTTGCTCGGTTTTGAAGTTACAAAACCTTTTTTCGAGAATCCGAAAGAAGGCTCATATACTACAGCCAGATATTCGGTATCGGCATTGAGCCCCTCGAAAACCTCAGCAGCATTGCCCTTGAGATTCTTTGCTGTTTCAGGAACGGCTTCTTTGTAGGCAGACTCCTCAACGACCCAAAGGCTGTACTCTGCAGCAGCATCGTTTACCTCAACGCTGACCTTTACTGAATTTACCGTAACCTCGGAAGTCTTTACGATGCAGTCGAAAGCATCACCCTTGACTTCTGACTTCTTGCATGACGCAAGAGAAAGAATAGTTGCCGCACAAAGCAGCAAACTTGAAATCTTTTTCATAAAACGTGTATTTAAGTGGTTTATAATTAATTTATTGTCATCCGTATTCTAATACCCGGGATTCTGCTCCAGACCCGCAATGCGGACTTCCTCTTGAGGAATAGGCATAAGATAGTGGCAATCCTTGAATTCGTTCATATCATCACCGTCAAGGAGTTCGAACCTGCTTGCGTCAATTCCGCTGATGAAAGGATATTCCGCTTTGAGTGAGCTCCAATTCGCAATTTTAAACTTCTCGCGATAGGCATTCATTGTCTCTTTGGCAATCCCCCAGCGGCAGAGGTCAAACCAGCGGTGGCCCTCCATTGCCAACTCCACCCTGCGCTCGTGCCTTAGAGACTCACGTGTCGCCTCTACTTCAGGGAGTGAAGCACTTGCGCGATGACGCACTTTATTGATATATGTTTTTGCCAAATCAAGTTCTTTCCCACTTTCTATCGCAGCTTCGGCATACATAAGAAGTACATCAGCATAGCGGATTTCTTTCCAATTCAAGCCGGCACGAGATGGATGTCCGAGCTCCGGAAAGTCGAAACGCAACCCCTTCGCAACAGCCTCTGCCGATGCAGGATACTGCTCCTGCTGATATTTTCTGTTGTAAAAATAGTTTGCATATTGAATCTCTGCCGTTTCGTTCTCAACCTCGGAAGGAAGCTGCTGGAGAATGGTCCAGTCACGGCGCGGGTCACCGATCTCATATTCTGCATACAAATCCCAAGTCGGGCGATCATATCCCCAACCGGAAACGCCTCCGACTTTAGCGGAACGCGGACGCATCATCACAGTGGAGAATGTTCCCCTGGTAAAACCGAATCCCCCGTAATCGGAGTACATATCCTCAACATAGTTGATTTCAAAAACCGACTCTATATTCCATTCGTTTTCCGGAAGGAATTGGGAGAAATAATCGGGTGCAAGGTCATATTTCCCGGAACCGATGATTGACTTTCCCCATTTGAGTACCTCGTCGTAGTTCTTTCTGTAGAGATTCACTTTCATCAGAAGAGCATCGGCTGCACCCTTTGTCGCACGGCCAAGTTCTGTTGCGGCATATTCGTCACATTTCGGAAGTACAGCCTCAGCGCTTTCAAGGTCAGAAATTATGAGTCCATAAATTTTCTCTGCACTCTCGCGCTGTTTTTTCCAGTCACGAGAATCCAAAATCGGCTCAGTAGTGTAAGGAACTCCGCCGAAAAGACGAACAAGGCGGAAATAATAAAATGCACGCATAAATCTGGCCTCGGCAATGAAACGGCTACGGTCAGTTTCCGTCATATCTTCCGGAAGCGTCATTTCACGAATGGAGGCTATCGCCTGATTGCAGCGGCCGATGCCGATGAACTGCGCATTGTAAAAAGCCTCAAGAAGTCCATTGCTCGGAACCACTTGGAATTTGCAGATGTCGAATGCAGCCGGCATATCCTTGAGATACTCTCCTCCCTTGATTGCGTCGTCCGAAGCAATGTCCCCGATGAGCCATTCGTTGCAGTAGGTTCCTCCGAGATTCCATGTCATTGGAACGTAACATCCGTTCACGGCCTGCTCCGCAGCACTTCTGGTGACGAAGAAGTCGCCGAGCTTGGATTCGTTAGGCTGTTCTTCCCGTAGCCATTTGTTGCAGGAAGTCAGGCAGAGACCGAGAGTCAAAGCATATATCAAATATCTGAGTTTCATTATTGTTGTGGTTTAGAAGTTCAGTGATGTTCCGAAAAGAATTGTACGTGACTGTGGGTAGTTTCCCCAATCTACACCTCCGCTGACCTCAGGGTCATATCCGCTGTACTTTGTGAATGTAAGCAGATTGTTGGCGGAAACATAAAACCTCCAAGACGATACGTGGAATTTCCTCGTGAGATTGTTCGGAATGGTGTAACCCAACTGGATATTCTTCAAACGCAGATAGGATCCGCTCTCGACGAAACGTGAATTCGCGTCATAGTTTCTGGAAGAGCCTGAAGGATTCGGAATTATGCCATCGGTGGATGTCGGAGTCCAGACATTACGCATAGCTGTACTCAGCGTAGATTGCCTTCCGTCTCCCTCAGTCTGACGACGAAGTGCGTTATAAATCTTATTGCCATAAACTCCCTGAAGGAACATCGAAAAGTCGAATCCTTTCCAATTCATCGTAAGATTGAGACCATAGGAGAGCCACGGGAAAGGATTTCCGATGTTCACCATGTCGTTGGTGTCTATGAGCCCGTCGCCATTCTGATCCTTATAGCGGGCGTCTCCCGCGTGTTCTGTGATGTTGGAAGTACCGAACTGATGCTCCTTGACTTCCTCATCGGACTGATATATTCCTTCATATTCCCAGCCCCATAGACAGAAGAGAGGAAGTCCCTCATCGCACATTGTAAAGCCTCCCTGGATTCTCTCGCCACCATTCAGATGGGTGAGACGGTTCTTAACGAGAGAGAGGTTGCCATTTATGTCGTAGCGAAAATCTCCAACGGCATTGGCGTGACCAAAAGTAAGTTCTATACCTTTGTTGCTTACAGTGCCGACATTCATAGTGCTTGAGTAAAGGTTTCCGACCGTAGCAGGCGCCTTTACGTTAAGGAGCATATCGTAGGTGTTTCGGATGTATGCGTCGATATTTCCGTAGAGTTTGCTGTTCCAAAAACCAAAATCGACTCCAAGGTTAATCTGTTCGGTATATTCCCATTTGCCTCCTGTATTTACATAGGTTGTCACTGCCGCTCCGGGAACATATGCCGTGGACCAATTCGCGGTGGTGTTGCCAAAAGGATAGCTGACAAAGGTCAATCCCTGCATAATGGACTGCGTGAATGCCCCGTCACTGATTTTGTCGTTTCCAATCTGTCCCCAGCTGAGACGCAGTTTGAGATTGTCCAGAACATCCTTACTGTTCTCCATAAAATGCTCCTGAGAAACTCTCCACGCTAAAGCGACAGATGGGAAATATCCCCAAGTATTGTTCGGGAACTTTGAAGAACCGTCCGCACGGAAATTTGCAGTGACGAGATAACGATTGTCGTAGCTGTAGAAGAAACGGCCCAAGAAAGACAGTCTCCTTGTCCTCGCAACTGCATCGCTGGAGTTTTTGTCCTCCGTTGTATTGGAGACATACCATCTGTTCGGGTCGGTCACAAGAAGAGTGGAGCCGTTGCCTGAGAGTGAATAGTAGTTGTACTCCTCTGTAGTCTGACCGACCATAAACGAGACGTCGTGCTTGCCGGCGAACTTCTTGGCAAAAGTGAGAGTGTTTTCATAAAACATCTCGGTGCTACGTCCCATTGCCGCAGAAACTGAATTCTTGACATTGGTGTCATAGTCGGAGAAATGGTACTTCTCACGATAGCTGCGGTTTTGCCAACTATAGCGATTCATACTTATGCTTGACTTGAAAGTTAGCCACTCCCAAGGTTTGATTTCGAGATAGCCATTGGCAAGAAGGCGTTCGTCAGTATTGTTCGGGTGCGAAGCCTCAAGCTGAGTGAACGGATTGTACACGTTGGTGTAGTTTGTTGATGCTGCAATCTTTCCGCTGATATCCTCTCCCGATTTGGAAAGCGTTCCCGCAGGATAGTGAGTAGGGTCCCACGGAGCCATTGAAATCGCTTGGAAAAGCACACCGTTGTATTGGGCGTTATTGCCAAGTGAACGGGATTTCGAAGTAATGTAGGAAAGATTGGTTCCGAGCTTTAGCCACTTTGTGATTTCGTAAGAAGCGTTGGTTCTGAGAGTGAGACGGTTATAGAACGATTCCTTTATTGTTCCGTCTTGAGCGAAATAGCCTGCCGAGAGGGAATATTTGATTTTGTCTGTCCCTCCGTCAACGGATATGTGATAGTTCTGTATAGCCGCATTCTTGTGTTGAACCTCAGCCTGCCAATCAGTTTCCTGCGTCTCATAACTGAAGGTTTCCGGAGTGGCGTAATAATCACGTCCCAAACGGTAGGTGCTGAGCCAATTGGTGAAACCTCTTTTGAGTTCCTTTCGTTCCGCATCGGAATTACCGATTTTCACCATAGTTTCGACATATTCGTCCCTCTTCATCAAATCAAGAGTGCGCCATATATTTTGGACACCGCCGTAACAATCGAAGGAAACTTTGACCTTGCCTTCCGCACCGCTCTTGGTGGTGATGATTATGACTCCGTTCGCTCCACGGGAACCATAAATAGCCGAAGAAGACGCATCTTTAAGTATTTCCATTGAGGCGACATCGGCCGAGTTGAGGAATGAGATATCCTCAGTAATGACTCCATCCACCACATAGATTGGAGATGAGTTGTTCACTGTACCGACTCCACGGATTCGTACCTGCGCCGCCTGTCCCGGCTGTCCGGACTGGGCATTGACCGTCACTCCAGCAACACGTCCTTGCATCGCTTGGTCAACAGTCGCAACCGGAGCCACCTTGAGTTCATCAGCAGTGACAGAAGAAACAGCTCCAGTCACATCGCTTCGTTTGGTGGTTCCGTAACCGATTGCAACGACAGCATCAAGAGAGATTGCATCTGTCTCAAGCGAAACATTTTGAACACCGTCTTCCGTGACCTTGATTGTCTTTGAGATGTAGCCGAGACAAGAGTATTCGAGAGTCGTTCCCGGAGCAACGTTTATCTCGTAAGCCCCTTCCGCATCTGTCATCTCAGCGAGGTTAGCCCCCCTCGCCACAACTGCCGCATAATCAATCGGCAACTTTGTAGTGGCGTCAGTGACCTTGCCTTTTATTGTAATGTTCTGGGCTAAAGCATCATTAAACTGCCCCCCCCAAGTGAAAATCAGCAGAATCATGCTGAATGCAAGTAAAGACTTTTTCATTTCTTGCGTTTTAGCGTTCTATACAAGTTCTATACAATGTGATACGTCGTACTTCCTACCGATGCTTCATCGATTGCGAAACGACGATATGCAAAAGTAATGTTTTCATAATCACAAACATCCTATTTTCACGAAAAAGCAAACTCACAAAAACTCACACCATTGAGTATTAAGTAATTACGAAAAAGAAACCAACAAATCCGAGGGTACAAATAACCCTCCCGCGATGTTTCGCAGGAGGGAGAGATGCTATGCTCAGGCGCTAAAAGCGTTGAAGAAACTCGATAAGATTCTGTTCCCGAGAAAGATTGAGTTTCTTGCGGAGACGATAGCGCGTCATCTCAACACTGCGGTATGTCAAATTCATCAAAGGAGCTATTTCCTTTGACGACAAATCAATCTTCAAATATGCGCAAAGTTTTTTGTCGCTTACTGTCAGTTCCGGAAAAGTATTGCCCAAACGGGTGAGGTACTCATCGTAAACGATATCAAAATTCTTTTCAAACTTTTTCCAATCGTCATCGTGGCGGATATTGCTGTCAATATTTTCCCTCATAGTGACGATGTGCCCGATTACACACTCCGGTTTTTCGCCGTTCCTCAACATCCTTTCGGTTTTGTTCAAGCCTTCCTGAATGTCCATAAGTTCCTCGTTTTTCCTCAGGAGATTCATTGTTGAGGTTGCAAGGTCATTGGCTTTATGCAGCAGATCGTTTTTCATCTGCTCCTCTTCCATTTCTTTCTCTTTACGGCGCGACACTTCCGCAATCCGCCTCCGGTATGCTGCCCGAGCGATATAATACAAGGCAACCAACAGGCATATAGCCAGGAAGGCATATAAAAAGTACGCCCAATTTGTCAGATACCAAGGGTGTTTGATAATAACATCCAATGCCGTCTCATCACTCTGTCCTGTGACGGCATTATAGGCACGGACACGGAAAACGTGATGTCCATAGGGCAGTTTCGTATAGTCTTTTGAGCAGGAAACTCCCGGAAGAGACCAGTCGGAGTCGTAACCCTCCATCAAACAGCTGTAGATTATCGCCTGCTCTTGTCTATACTCTACCATTCTGAATGTGAACCTGAGAGTATTTTCGTCCGGATTGAGTGTCCTTAATTCTGTTTCTTTGGAGAATGTATTCTCCAGCACCGTCGTCTCCTTGCCTCCCTTTATCACTCTCACCCTCCTGATTATCAGTGGAGTAACCTCAGGCTTGCGATTCTTGAGCATAGCGGTGTTTATAACCGAAAAACCGTCTTCTGTATTGATGAGGACTTTCCCCTCTTCCAGATAAAGCAGATTCTCGAATCCCAATGGACGACGCGAAGCCATATAACGAATCGAAAGGGAATCGAGACGATAATCTCCCGCATTGTCCCTATATCCCAAAGCCTGTACCGTGCCGGAAGAATAGAAATCATCCCCGTCCGGTAAAGGGAAAAGCCTCATCGCGACCGGAGTGAAATTGAACCGCCTGTTAAGACTGTCAACAGGAACGGCAAGATTGCGGCTGTTGTCGAATTCGTAAAAGCCTCCCTCGGTGGAAAACAGCACTTTCCCGTCCACAACATTCGGATAATTGTTGAATGATGTAGGAAATCCGTTCCGTTCGCCAAAATACTCGCAGGAAACAGCTTCGGTAAATTCTTTGTTGAAAGTCAGACGAAAAAGGCCCTTAACCCAATGCGCCAGCCACATCTTTCCATCGTCAAAACAAAACGACTTGCTCGCATCATCGGCCCCTTTTATGAAACCGGCGAATTTCCATTTTCCTCCAGGCGTTTTTGTAAGTCTGAAGAAATGGTCGTATGTACTCCCGACAAGCAAATCATCCTCGCCCGTCGGAGCATCGAGTTTCCACGTGCCGTTTAGAGGAATTGTAGATTCACTGCCATCGGGATACATTATATATATACCGGAATCGTGACAACAGAATAATTCTCCGTTACGGACAGACAAATCCCAAACCTGACTAATACCATTGTTGCAACGTGAATATATATTTTTCGCAGTCAAAGATTTATCAGTCACAAAAAGTCCCTGATTTGTCCCCAGATAGAGCTTCCCCTTCCACACGCACGAAGCATATCCCGTCCCTAAGACATCGTTGCCCGCGAACAATTCGCGTTCCGCCGCAGACAGGTTTATATATGCAACACCGTTGTCAAGCCCGGCCCATATATTCTTCTGTTCATCAAAGCGCAAACTAAGTACAGTATTGTTCCCCAAACCGGAATCCGTATTCAAATTATACCATTCACCACTCCTGTTGTTGTAGATAAAGACGCCGTTAGTGACTGTTCCGAAAGCAATGTTCTCCCCGTCAGTGGCGGCCGTATAGATTTTGTCGTTCCCAAGTTCGGAAGAAAAGGGATACTCTTTCTTTACCAGCTTACCGCTATCAAGAATAAAAACACCGTCAAGCCTCGTCACGAAACCAAGATTGTCGCCAATTTTCATAATCGCGCACACCCTCTTCTTTCTCAAAGACTCCGTTCCTTCGATGGCTTCAAACCTTCCTGAATTGAAATACAAACAACCCTCACCACTGACATAGATGTAGAGTTTGTCATCAATTACAGACGCGCAATAGATTCTTTTGTCAAAGCCATAGACTCTGACAGCATTGCCATCAAGCAGGTATATGTGCCTGTCGTCCTGGAACCAAACTTTTCCCCCGATTTTGCCAATACTCCAAATTTCAGTGGCTGTCACATCGAGCGTATCAAGCATCGAACGATAGACCGGAGCCTCACGACAATCCAATCCAAATTCAATCTTGCCGAGTTCATTCGTAGAACCGACATAAAGAACGGCATTGTCACGATCGTAGTAGAGCGAACGGACATTTGTTCTGTTGCGGTTGCGAAAAAGTGTCCACTCCCCCGAGTCGAACATAAGTACGCCGTCATTATTTGCAAAGAATGTAAACCTGTCCGGAGTGCAGGCCACGTCCCAATTCTGGGTAGCCGCGTGATAAACATCTTTCCTGAAATATCTGACTGAAGGGTTATGTGCCGCGATTGTTCCCTCAACAAATAGGGCGACGGTGAGTATAATCACCAGTATTGTTCTGTTGTGGTTCATCTTTCCGTCTATGGTTATGTGTTATAATGTCAACATTCTGTACTCAAGTTCATTCACCATCCAAGATGTGAGTTTATGAAAATGAGCTGTTGAGTTTTTGTGAGTACAAATATATTCAATCTTAAGAATTTTACAAATACTTTTGTATCGGTCAAACAGAACATAAAACTGATAATCATTATGCACTCTAAACAAAAAGGGACATTCCCTACAACTCCCCGCATACTCGCGGCTTTTTTGATGGCATTTTTCCTCATGGTCAGCTGTGGATGCTCGACCAAGATTGGACAACCGGTCTTGCCTGACTCGGAAGGCAACGGCTCTGAAACCGAGACGCCTGACGAAAACAAACCTGACGAAAACAAACCGGGCGAAAACGAACAGACCCCCGATTCGGAAGGCTATGTTTTGATGTGGTCCGACGAGTTCGACTCAAACTCTCTTGACACCGGAAAATGGCGCATTGAAGTCAATGGAAACGGAGGAGGTAACGCCGAACTGCAATATTATGACGAGAGCGGAATTTCATTGGGAAAAGATTCCGAATACGGCAATTCAGCCCTCAAAATTACTGCAAAGCGTGAACAACGAAACGGCAAAGCTTTCGTGTCAGGACGCCTGAACACATCCGGACATTTCCAATTCTGCTATGGCAAAGTGGAGGGAAGGATACGTCTTCCACGTACAGCCAATGGTCTTTGGCCGGCATTCTGGCTTCTTGGAGCGGACTTTCAGACCAACTCTTGGCCACGTTGCGGTGAAATCGACATTATGGAAATGGGCAATGCGGAAGGCATCAAGAAAGGTACACAAGACCGTTTCTTCAACGGAGCTTGCCATTGGGGATACTACAAAGGAAGCGCTTATCCCAATTATGCGCACTCCACTACGAATTCCTATAGCATTCAGGACGGAAATTACCACACATACACACTGATTTGGACTCCACAGTCCGTGAAAATGTATCTCGACAGGGACCTTCATCCGAATGCTTCCCCTTATTATGAAATGGACATCGTAAACAAAGACGATGACTGGGGTGTGGGATACTATTTCCACCACGATTTCTTCATAATCCTGAACCTTGCTGTCGGCGGCTATTTCACCGGCATCCTTCAGCCCGAAGGCATAACTGCCCTTCCGAACAACGGTGACAGCGCTACAATGTTTGTCGATTGGGTGCGCGTATATCAGAAAAAACAATAACATAATATAACTCGAAAATGAGAAAGAATCACTTATTGGGTGGGAAAACCTACATTTCCCCGGACATCCTGGTTCAGAGCCTGGATGTCGAACTCGGCTTTGCTGAATCTATGACCGGAAAATGGAACGACAGTTCCAATTCAAGTGCTGACTTTTCAGGCTTGTCCAATGTTTATGATGATGAATTTGAATAGGAGGATTGGCTTATGAAAAAGAACACATCAATTATTTTGTCAGCACTTCTGTCAACAACTGTTTTTGTTGCCTGCACAGAAAGGATTGAGGACACTATTGTCCCCGGTAAGACAAGGACTATTGAAGTTCGGGTAGAAACCGAAATCAACGACGAAAATACAAATGGAGCAGTCTCCAAGGCCACCTGGCAAGATGGCAAAGGACTGCACTGGGCCACTGGTGAAGCTGCTGTTTTCGGACTCGCCGACAACAAAGGCAGCAACAATAATGCAGAATCGTTCACCCTCGGAACAGACGGAACGGCCAGTTTTACAGGCAGCGTAGCCGAGACTGCAAGCAAATTCCTGCCTTACTATCCCAAAGTCGGAGCAGCCGGTGGAAATGATGGTGACCTTACAATAAATTTCCCGATTGCTTCCATACAAACTCAGACAGAAGCCGGGAAAGTGGACGTTTCGGCCGACAATATTGCCCTTACAGGAGTATCCCCCATTGAGCTTGAGGCTCAAACAAGTTATTCTGCTGCAATGACTATGCAATCTTCAATGGTAAGATTTATCATCTACTCTTCCAAGGGCTCTACTGATGCTGTAAAATCGGTATCTCTCACAACCTCTGAGAATGCCAAGATCAGTGGATTGTGGGTTGTCGTACAGCCTTGGAACGGAGAATCCCGCGCATTCATTGCGGGTGATCAGAAATCATCAGTCACGGTAAATCTGGGCACTGCCTACAATTTGGAGGGCGTAACGGGCAAAGATGATGCTTCCGGCATATATATGGGAGTTTGCCCTGCGAAAACCACGGGTTGCACTTATGTGGTGACCACCGACAAGGGAACATATAGTTTCGAGTCTTCAAAAGAGAAGGAATTCAAGGCCGGCACAATACACAATATCGCGCTCAACCTCGACAAGGGAGTATTCCAATCAACAGCAGAGGATGTCGTTTTCTATCCCAATGGCAGCGCCTCGCCTGCGCCTCAGAATGTGGACATGAATCAGCATATTCAATATCTCGGTGCTACCACCGCCACTTATGGAGGAGAGCCTGTCACAATGACTCCGGAAGACTGCGTTCTTGTGAGCGTCAATCCTGACGGCAGCGATGCTTCCGGTTGGGCTGTAGCCGATTGGGAAAACACCCATAATTACAACCTTCGGATAACGATTGCCAAAAACAAATCCACTTCGGATCGTTCTTGCAAAGTTTATATGGAATACAAGGGTATCCGTTCAAGAAATTTCATCAGTGTCCACCAGGACCCCGGCAAAGGACTCCCTGTGATTACGCCGACGCTCACGCCAAAATTTGAAGGAGAAATATCCTATACTGGAGAAACGGTTGAAGCCGCCACCCTTGAACTGAAGGTTGACGGGGCAGTGGTATCCGGAGCAGCTGTCGATTCTTACGTCGCTGACAGCAAATATGGTATATCCATTTCTTGCGGAGGGGCAGCGGCCGTATGCAAGGAAGGCCTTGTCAGCATTACTGTTCCGGAGAACAGTTCGTCCAGAACCAAATCGTTCAAGCTTATTGTAAAAACAGAGGACGGCTCAGCAGAATCTTCTTTCACTCAGGCAGCAAACCCTGCGGGAGAAACAGAGACACACACATTTGAATATGATGTAAGAGCGAATGAACCGGAAACTGCAAAACCGGGATTTGGAAATACCGCAGTATCATTGCAGTTGTATCATTTCTCAAACATCAAAATCGATGGCATTGCATACCCGGCAGGAACAATGAAGAACATTCCTGAAGACCTGCAGAATGCACTGATTGAACACGCATTGAAACTTACTGACTTGGAGAGCGAAGATATTGGCGGAGAGGTCGGACCTCAATACACTGCGGAAGAAATGAAGACATTCGTATCATTCACCCCTGTTGTTGACGATGGCTCCGAAATGCACGTTAACGTCAATTTGACTGCAAACACTACGGGACAGTTCCGTAATTTCAAGATAATATCATATAATTCGGACGGCAGCATATACAGAACAAACAAATATTTCCAGGTTCGGTAACGCAGATTCGCGTCAAAAACATAGTCCGGACATATACATAGTATTCAATCCCCCGCAGATGAGCGACGTCTGTGGGGGATTGTACTTTTAACATTCTTTCACGAAACGCTCACGAAATGACGATGAAAAATTACTAAATCACCGCTTTGTACCGTTTTAACGTTTTATCCGGTACCAAATTGCCCGGACCGGTTTAGGAGGCCTCAGCACAAGACCTTGTCAGTCACAGCAACTTGATTGCGATATGGGCGCAGGCCTCAGCATCGGCCAGGGCATGGTGGTGATTGATCAGGTCATAACCGCAGGCTGCGGCAACCGTCTGCAGCTGATGGTCAGGCAGACAGCAGCCGAAATGATTACGGGAGGCAGAAAGGGTATCATGGAACTCATACTCAGGATAATCCATCTGATACACTTTGAAAACCTCTCTCAGACATCCTTCATCGAACCGGCTGTTGTGCGCCACAAGCGGAAGGCCCTCAATCTTCGGAGCTATCTTCTCCCAGACATACGGAAAAACCGGAGCATCTTCAGTATCTTCTTCGGTCAGCCCGTGGACTTGCTGGCAGAACCACTTATAGTATTCCGGCTCCGGATGTATCAGACTATAGAAAGAGTCCACGATCTGACCGTCACGGACAATCACCACTCCGACGCTGCACACGCTGGAGCGGCACTCATTGGCTGTTTCGAAATCAATTGCTGCAAAATCCTTCATACACTACTAATATTTGTCAATGCAAATGTATGAAGATTCGCCGAAAAAAGCTGGCAGTCAGAATCATTATAATTGTGATTGACAAAATGTGGGAGACTTTGTATTTTTGCATTGTTACTACATAAGAATGAAATCATGAATCCTATTTTGGCGACACTTCTGATACCGTTTCTCGGCACTGCGTTAGGGGCATCTTTCGTATTTCTCATGAAGCGCGACATGCCGGCATTGATGCAAAAGCTCCTGTTGGGGTTCGCGTCAGGCGTAATGGTTGCGGCATCGGTATGGTCATTGATAATCCCGGCCATGGATATGGGCGAGGGCCCCGCTGCTGTAGTGCCTCCTACCATTGGCCTGCTTGCAGGCTTCGCCTTTCTGCTGATCATCGACTACATCACGCCGCACATTCACATCAGCGGAGAAGCGGAGGGTCCCCGAAGTCGCCTGTCTAGAACCGCCAAACTGGCATTGGCAGTAACAATTCACAATTTCCCGGAGGGAATGGCTGTCGGAGTCGCGCTTGCCGGGGCCCTTACGGCAGATTTCAATATTGCCGGAGCTCTTGCCCTTTCACTGGGAATCGCGATCCAGAACATTCCGGAAGGAGCGATTATATCAATGCCACTGCGTGCGGCCGGAAACTCACGCTGGAAGTCCTTCTGCATAGGGACATTGAGCGGAATCGTAGAACCGATAGGCGGCGGTCTCGTATTGCTTTTGGCGACGTCAATTCTCGGCATCATGCCATACATGCTGGCTTTTGCAGCAGGAGCCATGCTCTATGTGGTGGTAGAAGAACTGGTTCCCGAATACTCCCAGGGTGAGCACTCCAACATTGGCACAATAGGATTCGCTCTTGGCTTTGCCCTTATGATGGTTCTGGATGTAGTTCTGGGATGAAGGACACTACAGGAGTTTTTTCAACGCCTCAATGTCCGGCAAAGCGTCTCTGAATTTCTTCGGCATCTCTTCCTTGGCGCGATATGTAGCCACTCCCATCGGCTTGTTGTAATCCTTGATAAGGTACTCAACAATGGATTTATCGGCGCTTTTACATAAGACCAGACCAATGGATGGATTCTCATGAGATTTGCGTACATAGTCATCTAATACGGTTAGATATCCGTTCAGTTGACCAAGATACGCAGTTTTGAAGGGGCCTCGTTTCAACTCTACTGCCACGAGTGCATTGAGTTCCCGATTGAAAAACAACAAATCAATCTTGAAAGCGTGTCCTTGCACTTCAACAACATACTGATTTTTGATAAAGAGGAAATCATTGCCGAAACGGAGAATAAAGTCGCGAATATTCTCGACAATTTCATTTTCCAGGACCTTTTCGTCCACATCCTCGATATCACCGGAATCCAGTTCTTCTGTATTGATGAAATCCAAGAGGTATTCATCCTTGAAAGCACGAATTGCCCGACGCGCGCTCCGGATATCCGGAAATGTGGAGATGAAATTATTGGGGAGAGAACCGCGATGATGGTATTCGTCTTCCTTAATAGCCTTAATGACCCCTTTCTCTGTAAGATGTGACATTGATGTCAACAGAATATAGAAGAGACGCTCATCGCGTTCTTTTACCCCCTCAATAATGCGTATATGTTGAGTAAACGGGACAGCCAAAAACTCTGTAAGATGAATTCCGACAGAATTCAACAAGTGCGCTTGCCGAATCTCAATTGCTTCAATATCTGCATTTTGAAAATCGGCAAGTGTGCTTGCCGATTTATCTTCCAGTTCGCTCCATGCCTCATAGAATTTGCGCATATTCTTTAGGCTTGTGACGCTAAAGCCCATTAGTCCCGGGAGATCATTCTTGAGTTGTAAACTGATGATATCCAACGCCCCTGAGCCCCAGAACCCGCGTCGCGAGTTCTCTGAAATGTACCGACCAATACTGAAGTACAGTTTCAACTGTTCCTGATTAGCGAGCCTTACAGCATTGTATTGGCTCTGGAGAATGGCTTTCTTAATTAGGTCTACGGCCTGCAAGTATTTGTGCTCTATCTTTTCCATAGGAGAATTCATCAAAGTCTGTTTTTTGGTTATTCTCTTTCTATACAATATTTAGTTGAGCATATCGTCTGCCGAATCCTGTTCAACATTTCTCCAACATGCTCGACTGCAGCAAAGGTATGAAAGAATAATTGAATGCAAAATATTGACTTTCAACGACTTTTTCGTTATATACAATACCCTGCAAACTAATAATATCACATATAACAATATATAACTATATATATTATTATATATATGGAACATATAATGAAACCAGTCAAGTCATTCCGTCCCGCGAAAACGTTTTAAACGGTACAAACCGGTGATTTTTTGCCGCTTTGTACCGTTTTAACGTTTTATCTGGAACCAAATTGTACGGAACTGTTCAGGTGGCCTTAGCATAAGACCTTGTCAGTCACAGCAACTTGATTGCAATATGGGCGCATATTCTTTAGGCTGATGCTATCGTTTATATGAACCGTCCGGTCGCGCTGTCCTTCGCCGCGCGGATCCGGGCCGGTGTGCCGGTCGCGACTATCCTTCCGCCTTCGGAGCCTCCGCCGGGGCCCATGTCAATGATATAGTCGGCGTTGCGGATGACATCAAGGTCATGTTCAATGACAATGACGGTGGCGCCGTGGTCGATAAGGCTCTGGAACACATTCAGGAGTGTCATCACGTCTGACGGGTGAAGACCGATTGTAGGTTCGTCGAACACGAAAACGGAATCGCCCTGTCCCCTGCCCATCTCGCTGGCCAGTTTAAGTCTCTGGGCTTCACCGCCGGACAGACTCGGGGTTTCCTCTCCCAATGTCAGATAACCGAGACCCAGGTCACGCAATACCTTGAGCCGCTGGCTGATAAGCTTGAGGTCCGCACAGGCGTCAAGGGCGGAATTGATATCCATGTCCATCAGTTCCGGAAGCGAATGGAATTCTCCGGCGGAGTTCTCCCTCCTTATGTTCCCTGCGATTTTCGAATATCTGGATCCGCGGCAATCCGGGCACGGGATATCCACATCCGGAAGAAACTGCACATCAAGGCTTATCACGCCTGTGCCGTCACAGGTAGGACACCTCAACTTGCCTGTATTGTATGAAAAGTCACCATCCTTGTAGCCGTGCTTCTTCGCATCCGGAGTCTTGGCGAAAACTTTCCTGAGTTCATCATGGACATTGGCATAAGTAGCTACGGTGGAACGGACATTGATACCGATAGGAGAAGCGTCGATGAGCTTTACCTGACGAATTCCGTCAGCCTCGATTGACTTCACGTGCATTGGCAGGGCCTGACCTGAAATTTTCGCCTGAAGAGCAGGTATGAGACTTTCAAGCACCATGGTGGTCTTTCCTGAACCGGAAACTCCGGTGACCACAGTAAGGCGCCCTTTGGGAATCTCGACGCTGAGCGGTTTTACTGTATGGATGGCATCGGTCGTCATCGTTATCTTCCCGTCATTGAACATGTCGGCGGCCTCGACCTGCTGTCTTACTTTAATGGAAGCCTTGCCCGAAAGGAACGGACCGATCTTCGAGAGATCATTGGCCTCAATGTCATTGACAGTCCCCTGCGCCATCACCTTGCCGCCGTCCGAGCCGGCTCCTGGCCCCATTTCGATCATCCAGTCGGATTTGGCCAGGATTTGCGTGTCATGGTCCACCAGCACCACGGAATTTCCGTCAGCGATCAAGTCATCCATCACACCGCAAAGGCCAATGATATTTGACGGATGCAGGCCGATTGACGGTTCATCCAAGACGTACAGGACTCCTGTAGTGCGGTTCCTGACGGCTCTGGCAAGCTGCATTCTCTGCCGCTCCCCTGTCGAGAGAGTCGATGCCGAACGGTCCAGGGACAGATAGCCTATTCCCAAGTCCATCAACCGTTTAGCTGCAGCAAGAAAAGAATCGCAGATGCTTTTGGCCATAGGTTTCATTTCTTCCGGCAGCGAAGCGGGCACGCCTTTCACCCATTCGACACTCTCCGTGAGGGTCATCTTGCAGGCATCGGCCAGAGATATTCCCCTGAGCCTCGGCGCCCTGGCCGCATCGGAAAGCCTAGTGCCTCCGCAGTCCGGGCAGACATTGAGCTTTAAAAACTTCTCAACCCTTTTCATGCCTTTCTCGTCCTTGACCTTCGCCAATGCGTTCTCAACAGTGTATGTGGCATTGTAAAAAGTGAAATCCAGCTCGGCCGCGTCATTGGAATTCTTGGCCTTGTAGAGTATGTGCTTTTTCTCGGCAGGACCATGAAGGACAATGTCTTTCTCCTTGTCTGTCAAGTCTTTGAAAGGAACATCGGTGCGCACGCCCATTGCTCTGCAGACATCCTTCATGAGCGACCACATCAGCGTGTTCCATGGAGCGACCGCCCCTTCGTCTATTGTAAGGTTCTCATCAGGGATGAGTGTAGATTCATCAACTGTACGTACAGTTCCGGTTCCGTCGCATGTCCGGCAGGCCCCCTGGCTGTTGAACGCCAAGTCTTCTGCTCCCGGAGGATAGAAATGCGCTCCGCACACGGGACAGACAAGATCTTTTCCTGCGGCTACCCGCAAGGAGGGTTCCACATAATGTCCGTTGGGGCATCTGTGGCTGGCCAGCCTGGAGAACATGAGCCTGAGGCTGTTGAGCAGTTCCGTTCCTGTGCCGAAAGTGCTGCGTATGCCCGGAATTGCCGGTCTCTGATGCATTGCGAGAGCGGCCGGAACATAAAGCACCTCATCCACATCGGCTCTCGCGGCCTGCGTCATTCTTCTTCTCGTATATGTCGAAAGTGACTCAAGATAACGCCTTGAGCCTTCTGAATACAGAACTCCAAGGGCCAGCGAGGACTTTCCCGATCCCGATACGCCGGCAATTCCTACTATCTTTCCAAGCGGGATGTCCACATCAATATTTTTCAGGTTGTGCACCCTGGCGCCACGCACCAATATCTTATCCGGATTTTTCATTGATTCCAAAAATTGCAGCTCCAAAAATAGCGAAAATTACACAGTCTGTCAAAATATCTGTTATATCATTATGCAACGGAAATAAAAACGTTAAATTTTTTTCATCCGAAACTATTGCTTTTTCAAATTAACCTACTTATATTGCGCTCAGCGCTAGTGTAAAACCCTAATAATCAACATTTTTTAGAATCACATAAAACCACGACCAATTTTCATTTTAAAAGCAACTCAACCCAAACAACTTACAATTATTAACCACATATCGCAAGAAACCTTAAAAAATTAAAGCTTATGGGTAAAAAACTTCTAACTTTCGCCCTATGTCTGTTTTTAGGCATGAGCGTGACTTTAGCCCAGAACAGGATCATAACCGGTACTGTTACAGGAGCTGAAGACGGATTCCCCATTCCGGGAGCGGCTGTGTTTGTTGAAGGAACAAACATTGGAACAGTCACTGATGTTGACGGAAAATACTCATTGAACGTCCACAAGGGCACGCTTCTTAAAGTAACGTTCTTCGGAATGAAGGATGCTGTAATATCTATAGGCACAGAAAACGTAATCAATGTCGTCCTTTCAATCGACGCAGTCGGACTTGATGAGGTGGTCGTGACTGCCACAGGTATGACTCGTCAGGAAAAGACTTTGGGTTACGCATCCACTACAGTCCGTTCAGATGAATTGACAAAAGGACGCTCTGCCGACGTTCTCTCCGGACTGGCAGGAAAGGTTGCCGGTATGCAGATTTCATCCGCAGGAGCCACAGGAACATCCCAGAAAGTCATTGTCAGAGGTTATTCATCCCTCGCAAGCAATGCGCCATTGTACGTCATCGACGGTGTGCCTATCTCAAACGGCGCAATGGGAACCTACGAATTGAACAACTCCATCGACTTCGGTAACCAGGCTGCCGACATCAACCCTGAGGATGTCGAGTCCATCACTGTCCTCAAGGGCGCTTCAGCTACTGCCCTTTACGGTTCACGTGCAGGCAACGGTGCGATTCTCATCACGACAAAACGCGGTTCGCAGAATGAGGAAGTAAAGGTCACCTACGACGGCTCGTTCCAAGCCAGCACAGTACTGAGAATCCCTCAGTTACAGAATAAATTCGGTGCAGGCTGGTTCTACTCGCCTGACCACAATCCTTTCGGAAACTACTCTATGACAGAGAACGGTTCATGGGGCAATCTTCTCGACGGAAGACAGGTTGAATGGAGACCGGGAGCTCATAAGTACAACGGCGCGGACCCTTCATACACCGACTTCTCTTTCAAGAAGAATTCACTGAAGAATTTCTATGCGACCGGATTCGAGACGAACAACACAGTCAGTGTCAAGGGAGGAAGCAAGACCACCGGTTTCGTGACTTCCTACGGAAACATCTACTCGAACGGTATCCTTCCGGGAAACAATGACTACTATAAGAGGCACAACTTCTCGTTCCGCGGAAACACCAGAATCAAGGACGGTCTTGCATGGCTGAATTACAGCATCAACTATATCCGCAAGGAAGTGAGGAACAACATGACCGGACAGGGATCCGGAGGATCCACCATCTATCAGGACATCATCCAGTTCCCGGTAAACGTCGATTACGGCGAGTTGAAAGACTACAAGAGCATCTACAACAACGCTGACAACTACTATACTCCGTATGCCATGAACCCATGGTGGATTCTCGACCATAACTATTCGACATATTCGGACGACCGAATCTTCGGCAACATTGAATTCGGTCTCCAGCTTACAAAGGGTTTGCAGTTCATCACCAGAGGCGGTCTCGATGTAACCAATTATATCCAGAAGAAGTATACGGATCTCTGGACTTTCAACCCTGGTTCTTATTCCGCTGTCGAGGGAGCGACACCTGAAAATGGTTCCTATGCAGAAACATCCTACAGGACTTCCCAGGTGGATGCGAACTTCCTGCTGAATGCCGACTATACTTTCGGCAAGGACTGGTCACTCCACGGCGTAGCAGGCCTTAACGTCAACCAGAGAACAGGTTCCGGCTTGGCAGGAAGCCTTAGCGGAGTCGCAATCGAAGAATGGGCAAGTTTCATGAATACCAGCGGAGCCACCCCAACAGCAAGTTCCGAGATCACAAAGCGTCGCCTCATGGGAGTGTTCGCACAGGCCGACTTCGGTTGGAGGAACTCCGTATATCTCACATTGTCAGCCAGAAACGACTGGTCTTCGACACTTCCAATCGATAACAATTCGTTCTTCTACTACGGAGTGAACGGTTCGGTCATCCTCACGGAATTGATCCCTTCGATGAAGAACAGTGTCATCAGTTTCCTCAAGATTCGCGGAGGATACGGCCAGACAGGTAACGATGCACCTACATATTATACATCGGCATACTACTATCTCAGTTCTGCAGGCGGCGGATTCGGAAAACTCACATTCCCTCTGAACAGTTTCTCGGGACTCGTAAAGAGCGGCAGGATTCCTTCGACAGACCTGAAACCGGAGATTTCCACAGAAGCGGAAATCGGTATCGACGCAAGATTCTTCAACAACAGACTGAGCTTTGACGTCGCCCTCTACAACAAGATGACCAAGAACCAGATCATCTCTGCGACACTTGCCCCTGAATCAGGACACACCTCAGCAGTACGCAACATCGGCAAAATACAGAACAAGGGTATCGAATTGTCCGTAGGAATCGTACCTGTAAGGACCAAGGATTGGGAATGGCATCTCGGCTACACTTTCTCAAAGAACAACAACAAGGTCAAGTCTCTTTGGGATGACGTTAAGGAGTACCAGATCTACGGTCTCACAAAGGGACCTCAGCTGAAGGCGAAGGTCGGAGAGTCTCTCACCACATGGGTTGATTATAAAATCAACACGGTGGAAGACAAAGCCAGCCCATATTACGGCATGACTATCGTGAACGCGACCACAGGTCTTCCTACATACGATGAATCCAATTACGTCACTCTCGGAAAGGCTGAAGAAGACTACGGGTCAGGGGGAAAACCCTGTGTTTAGGATAACTAAAAAGTATGTACCTTTGA